>R06__coassemble_668_pt1 | contig 12362 bp, 4 predicted proteins | sample R06__metabat2_high_PE_030 | metagenome-assembled genome bin R06 | reverse complement strand
GATTACCTATGAACGTACGGTCATTTTCATCGATGCGATGGTCACCGTTTAGGTCCGCGAAGTGAATATCTCCAGCACCGAAGTAAGTCTTGTCGATGCCGTTGTCGCCAAGGATATAGAGTCCAGCCTCCTGTGCTTCCTCAGAAGTAGCGAAGACGCCGAGTGTCTTATATCCATAGAATTCGTTGGCTGCATGTCCCACCTGTGTGCGGATGGTAGCGCCATATACAGTATTCTCAATGTAAGACTGCCCATTGGTGAGTTCCGTTATCTTGTTATCGTAGTGGCCCATGCTTGCACCGAGTTCCCACTGGAAATCCTTTGTTGCAATGATCTTTCCGCTAACGGTAACGTCGAAACCGTTGTTCTTCAGCTGTCCGCCATTGGTCCAGTTCTTCTCCAGACCAGACTTATAGTTTAGTGCTTGGTATGTGAGCAGATGGTCGGTAGTACTGCGGTAGTAGTTGAAGCGTGCGTTGATGCGGTCATCGAGAAGGTTTGTTTCGAAGCCTAAGTTGAATCGCTTTGTTGTCTCCCACTGTATATTCGTATTGCCGATGTTCTCGAAGGAGAGACCGGTAATAGTCTGCATGAATGTCTTGTCAGTGAAATATGAGCGACCTGCATAGTAGTAGATGTCATCGTTACCGGTGACGTCGAAACCTGCATTTATGCGGAGGTAGTTGATGGCACTTGTCTTTGGGAACCATGGTTCATTGGTTGCAACCCATCCTGCCTGTATGCCAGGGAATACAGCCCATGGCGCACCGAAAGCCTTGACGGAATTGTCAGCATCAGTGCCGAAGCGTGAGGATGTCTCAGCTGTCACGTTTACTTGAGCATAGTAACGTTGTAGGTAGTTATACTCTCCCTGAAGATACCATGCAATGTTGGTCCATGAATCGTCAGTACCTGTCGTTTGAGCATTGAGCAGGTCTGATGAGATGAATGGAGTCTTATCGCTGCCAGTGTTGTAACCTAACTGTGTATTAAGAGTATATGTCTCCCAGTTGATACGCGCACCTCCGAATACATGGATAGCATGAGCACCGTATGTGTTGCTCCAGTCTATACGGGTATCACTTTGGAGTGAGTTCTGTTTAGAGAAGAGAGAGCGAGCTTCATTCTCTCGACTTGCATTGACACTTGATACATAGTAGTCAGGTACACCGTTCACAGGGATATAATACTTCTCGTTGCTGTTAATAAGATTGTAGCTGAAGTGTTCCTGTGCGTAGAGATGATTGGTAAACTGATATTTCGGAGTGACGGCAAGGTTTACCATTGAATTCTCAAAATGGTTCTTGTTTGCAGCATCTCCATATACGTTGACAGCTACAGGGTTAGCCAGTTTATAGTTATAGTTGGAGTATTCATAGAGAGCCTCGTCGAGGTATGACTCATCACCAGTGTCGATGAATGAGTTCGAAAGAACTCCGTTGGCATAGGCATATGGGCTCAGCATCGGACTCTTTGCATAACCAAGGAACGTGGCGCTTGTCGGCGTTCCCTCATCATAATTCTCTGGTGCGCCGTCATTTCTGAGATTACGGGTCTGATTGGCGAATGAAGCATCAAAGCGAACAGCAAATGCACTCGTTATATTTATATCCGCATTGAAACGTATGTTCAGACGATTGGAAGAGTTGTACTTGAGTGTACTCTGATTGTTGGTATAACCGAGGGAGAGGTTATAGCTTGCCACATCGTCACCACCCTCTACGTTGATGTTATAGTTCTGTGAGATAGCTGATCGGTAGAGGAGTTTTTTCCAGTCTGTATTATTGTTATACTGAGGATAATAGTAATACGAAGGGTCAGAGTTGAGGAACTTAAAGTCTGTCATCTTCGTGCTCGTAGTTGACAGAAGGTCAGAGGCATAGCTCTTATACTGGCTGGCATCCATCATGTCAATATACTTAGGCTCGAGCGTTACTCCTGCAGATACACTTGCAGTGATACGTGTGGCCATGCTCTTGTTGCGGCGCGTCTGAATCAGTATCACTCCGTTTGCACCTTTTGCACCGTAGAGCGCAGTTCCATTACGCAGAACGGTTACAGACTCTATGTCAGAAGGCGCGATATTGTTGAGGATGTTGTTGTAGAAACCGCTATGAAGCATTTCGCGTCCATACTGCTGGTCGAAGATGACGCCATCAACGATGATGAGAGGCTGGGCGTTGACGTTGAGGGAATTGATACCGTCAATCATCATCACGCTACCAGTGCCGGGAGTTCCATTGCGTCCTACAACGTGAACGTCTGCCCCAAGGCGCTTCTCTATCTCCTCGTCGATGCTGACTGCATTTGAGAAGCGGAAGTCACTTGTACTCTCGTCAGCAGTTATGTTTGTCTTCTTCTGATAGTTTCTGTTGTATTTGGAATGGTAGATGCCAACAGTCTGCTGCATCTCGCTTTTTGCCAGACCGCGCTTGGCAATGTTGTAGTCAGGAGCGGAGAACTGAAGTGATGTAGCGAAGAGTGGAACCTTCACTTCATATGTACCATCATCGTGGCTGATAGTACTGTATCCGTCAATTTCTGCAACGCTGATGATTGCACCGCCAATGGGATTGCCTGTCGTTGCATCAGTGATCTTACCCTTCACTGTGCGGGTAGGATAGCTCTTCTTTTGCTTTTGTGGTTTAGCAACCTTCTGTGGTTGCAGTTCTGCTGTTGTCTCCTCCTGTGCAATAGCCGGAGCCGAAATCATGAGCAGACCGAAACCAAGTATGCAAGGGACCTTCATGAGGAACGACTTGTTATGTTTGGATTTGTATGTTGTCATTTTTATTGTATTCTAAATTGTTTACATCTTTTAGAGTCTATGTCACTTTATTCCTCATGAGGTTTAAAGATGATGCAGGCGATACGCATAGTACGTGTATATTTTGATGTTGCCGTACTTGCAACGCGTGACGTGATGTTTATCTTTACCTGGTTTGACAGGCCATATGAGCATGTAGGAATGGTGATATTCTCGAACACGAGAAGTGAATCCACTTCATCTTCCTTAGTAGTAAGGTTGCCACTCTTTTGCGTTTTGAGTTTGCCATTCGCGTCATTCCAACTGAGTGTTGCCTGTATACGGCATGGAAGGCGGTCCTCTGCAGCAGCGAGTGTGTCATAGGCTATAGCAGGAGCGAAAACCACATATACGTCGTATGGCAGATTCGACAGGACGTTGGAGATGCTGAAAGAAACCTCAGGGTTGACACTTGTATTCTCCGGAATAACTTCCACAAAGCTGTTGTTCATGATTTTGTCATAGAAAGGATTACTGATGCTTACCTGACGGACAGTAAGAGGGTCTTCTGCATAGATAATAGTATCTTGGTTGGAAAGACTTGTGGCTTCTACGTTTATCTTCTGCGCAAAGGTGTTGTGAATGTCAATGTTCCAGTCAGCCTTCTTCATTACGGTTCCGTTACTGCATGTAACAGACTGCGTATTGGCAAAGATATTTGTGTAAGGTTTGTAGAAGACATAATACGGATCAGTATTCAATGAAGTTCGCATCTCGTAAGAGTATGCATTGACGGCTACGGCAGAGTCCTGAAGTGCTGCATCCGTATTATCTGTACGATTGAATGCTGTACCCCAGAGAATGGCGAGTCGAGAAAACACATTCTGCAACGAATCGCGCTTATTTACTGATTTGTCGTAGTTGAAGTATTTCTTATACTCATTGGTGAGCCGAGCCCATTCACTGTTGGTAGGCACTACCATTATATAAGATGAGTCCTCTGAGTTGATATATCCCAGTGAAGAATACAGTTCATTGTGGACATTCATTACAGAGTCGAGATATACTGTCTCACCATTGACGATGCTACCGGCAACACTTGCTGACTTGTTGAGCTCATACTCGTTGTGGCTCTTAATGAAGTTGTATACGCTGTCAACTTCATTGTCCAGTCCAAGATACTCATATATATTAGGAAAATAATTAATCTTGTCTCCGATAGTATAGAGTACACCGTTGCAGTACATGTCATTCTTCGTAAGAAGAGATATGTTGTCAATAGCGTTGCCGGTAAGAGTCTGGTACTTACCATTCATCATTGTGACCTGCTCATTGGTGAGTGAAGATACAGTATGGGTGAATGGTGAGATATGATTCTGTATGAACTGCTTTATCACAGTGTTCTGGTCATCCTTGATTCCAGCATTCTTCTGTGTGTTGTAAGCATTTATCAGACTGTCAGCCTGTGAAGCAGAGAGTGTGGAATTGTTGGGAGCGAAAACAGAGAAAGTCTGGCTGCCAGCAAGGTTTTTATCGTATCCGCAACCTTCAATGACGTGCTTGAAGTTGCTCAGGTCACTGTATGAAGAGATTGCCTCCCATAGGTTACTGCTACTTACAGTTCCTGCATAGTGATCATCCCAACTATCCGTACATGCTGTGTTGAGGATAGCTGACAGTGTCATTATCGATGCGGCTATTTTTGTTGTTATCTTCATTTTTATATTTCTTTGTTTATTGAATATCGCCTTAGTGGACGAATAACGCTTCATTCATGTCTATAGGTTATGGAGATCAGAGCATATCCTCTATCTCGCCATCATCAGTCACACCGTATACCGATTTAGGTACGAGTTCCAGATAGTCAAGGTCGAACTCATTGTCATTACCCATTTTGGTCGAAACGCTTCGTATGCGGAGGTAATGGTCTTTGTTAGGGTCGAGATGAACCGTGCAAAGTACGATACGGATTGTGTTAGACTGTACAGCAAAGGTCTGGAGTGCGCCAGTATGACTTGATACGTGGTGGTTGCCACCTGCTGCACCACGGTAGAATCCCTTGTTCTTGATAGCCTTCTGATCGGCAGCAAGGTCAATTGTCGACATAGAAGTATAGTCACTGACCCATTCTGAACCAAGCAGGTCGGCATCCGAAAGACTCTTTGTCATATCAAGTGGAATGCCTTGTGGCTGACCATCAAAGTAAATCTGTGCGATGCCACGTGTACTCTCTGAAGCATATCCGAGACGAATCTGCCAGTCACCCTCGTAAGGCACTGGTGGTATCTTGAATGTGATATCGTAGTTACCGAAGAGGTTCATCTCATCACCCTCGTAAGAGTCATACCAGTCATGAGGACGGCGGTAGATGAAGTAACCGGTGCATTTCACGTTCTTGAGGTATCCGTCAGGGAAGTAATAGTTGCGACCATACTTACCTGTCTCATCATAAGCGCTTGGATCATCCTGAGCAGCATTGCCGTTGAGGCGGATATCGTTAGTCATAAGTTCCGGGAAGACAGTAGAGAAGTCCATGCGGATGCGAGCATTGTCAATGATGTCGCGTGTGGTCTCGTTGAATGCAAGGAGATCATCGACATAGAAGTAGCGCCCGTTGAGTGCATCCTGTGAGTATTGCTTTTCGACAGTAGCTGAAATCTTGGCACCACTTATCTTATAGTCCTTGTCATAGCGTCGGTTGATATAGCGCTGTCCGGTCTGATCTGCGCCTGCATACTTCAGAACAGTCAGTTTCTCGAACTTCAGCATGGTGTGAGGAAGGAGAGTCTCGTACCAGTCAACTGGGTTCATCTCTGTCGTCACGATGCCAATGTCATTGAGAGGAGTGAGGTAGTTCCATCCTTTAACGTCGCGGTCAAGAATGTGATAGGCTACCAGACGGAATAGTGGGTTACGGTAGTCCGTGATATGCTGGAAGTCGTGATAGTCTGCATTTACGTCATCAGGATAGATAGGATCATACAGTTCGCATGCCTTGGCATAGAGCTGTTCGATGGAAGAGATGCCGTATTTCTCGAGAAGAGTCTTGTCGGTAGGTACGAAAGCTGTGTAACCATATTTCTTCTCATCAGGAGCAGTTGCAGTTTCACGGTTCACGTGAGATGTATACTTGTAACGAGGGTAGTCATTACAGTTATAGCTGTCATCCTTATAATTAGATATTGAATCACGGAGGTGAGTCTGATTGAGCGCTTCTGTGAAGATAGAGATGTTTGGATTCTGCTCCATGACATCAAAGAGCATACGGTTGGTGCTCTCCAGAACAGCATTGACAGGTTGTACGATACCATTCTCAACGGAGTCATCCTGCATCGTATATATAATGTTTCCGCTGCGGTTGAGGAAGACAACGGCATTACTGTCATTATCCAGGTCATGCGTAATCTCTATGTAGCGGCGGTTCATGTTGGCAGTGGTGAGAACACCGTCGCTCATGTCTGCAGTAGCATATACGTTCTTGACGAGGTGAGTGCGGGCAATAGTGTCGCAGTCTGCATCGGTGAGTTCATCGATACTGCTGAGTCCTTTTTTCTGCAGGTATTCATTTACAGCCTCATTAGTTTGAGCGAAGCAGGTGTAGGCACCATGAGCAGAGAGTAGGTTCATCAGTCCTGCTCGGGTTACGATAGTTGAGAACTCACTGAAGTCTGCGTTCTCCTGCAGATACTCACTCATCATCTTGCCTGTGAAGGTATATGCGTTTGATTCATCAGGATCGACAGAGCAACTTGTAAAGAAAGCTCCGCTCAGTGACAGAAATAATATGCCACAACAAATTCCCTTGAAATATCTTCTTATATTCATAGTCTCGAATTTTAAATTTAATTCTTGTTTACGGAGTATTAATTCTTCTTGTAACTCTCATTCTCACCACTGCCGAAGGCACTGTTCTGAACGAGGTTAGGATTAACTTTCAATTCATCGATATAGTAAGGCCAATACATGGCGTCCATTTTGGCGAGTTTGCTCTGGATGACACTACCGCCATCGCTTCCTTTGTGTGAAGCCTTCTCAAGGAGGTAACTGGTGTTGCCGTCGCGACGCGCATGGCGAACGAGGTCGTACCAGCGCTTACCCTCAAACATCAGTTCGCGCTGACGCTCATCGCAGACGAGATTTGTCATGAGCGTCTTGCTGTTGTAGTCCTTCACTGATAATTCAGTATAGCTTGAGCAGCATGAACGCTTGTTGATAGCATTCACAATGTTGAGTGCCGCACTGAGCAGTGAGTCATTGCGCTGCTTGCCATATGTCGTTGAGTCACCTTCATTCACCATCTGTGCAAGTGCCTCAGCCTTCATCAGCATCACGTCAGGCAGTCGGTAGATAATCCAGTTGGATGAGTTGTGGCTCTTCGACTGGTTTGAACCATAGTCAGCAGTAATCTTCTCACTCGCTACTTTTACGTTAGCAGACTTGGATACATATTTGTTTATACCATAAAGTGATGAGCTTACAGACTGTATGTATTCGTAAGCGCGTGCATCATATTTGTTGCGGAATACATTATACAGTTCGTTGGTTACGTCACCGGCAACGAAGTCAGAAGGCTTGACGTATGCGGGGAATGTCTCGTCATTGCCATAGAGATTCACAACAGCGTCATTACTCAGCATATTGTCATTGTCGCTATATACCAGTTCGAAGATGCTCTCACGGCTTGGACCATAGCCGAAGTTCGAGTAATAAGCATAGCCGTATGCAGTGCCGGTAGAATACTTGTCGTTAATGAGAGGAAACCCATTAATCATGTCGTCAGTAGAACTGATGCCTGCCATACGGTCAAGCTTCTTCTGATAGTCACTCGTGTATTCATCAATTATGAGGTCAGCATACTTTACAGAGTTCTGATAGTCTTGCTTCCATAGGTACATATCAGCAAGCATTGCATAGATGGCATTCTGTGTGATACGCCCGTTCTGGTAGTCAGTCTTTGTGCTTGGCCATGTCTTCACGGCATCGTCTTTCACACTTTCCAGGTCTGTGATGAGGCTGTCGAGGACAGCATTGAAAGGTGTTGCTGCTACTGCCATCTCCTGAGAGTCATCGAGATAGGCCGTCGTAGTATAAGGCACGTCGCGGAACGTGCGGATGAGGTAGAAATACATCAGATCGCGTATGGCACTGACTTCTGCCTTGGTAGCATTAAGTTCACTCTCCGTGTAGTTAGGATCTTTCATCTGCACATGTGGAGCATAGTAGAGTACTATGTTGCAACGGTTTATGATGTTGTAGAACTTATCCCACTTTGTAAACGAGTTGTTGGCATTGATGTTTTCCTTGAAGATGTTACTCAGGTCGGTATAGTTCTCTATGTTGGTACCACCTGACACATTGTCACTGCGGAACTCGCCCCAGCACATCATGCGTTTTACTACGTCCTCTTCCTGCATGGCAGAGTAGCATCCCATCACGATGTTGTTGACATCGTTCTCCTCGTTCCAGTACTTATCCTCGATAATCTCTGTCAGAGGTTCTACCTCAAGGTAGTCAGAGCAGGAAGTGAGTGCTGTGCATGTGACTGCAAGTCCCAAGAGCGATGCGCATCCTGTCGTTCCTAACATACCCTTTGAAATATATCTTGAAATATTCATTTTTATTTTATTTTTATGATGGAAAATTGAAATTTGAAAATTTTGAATGGAATGTTATGATATCTTATTAGAATCAGAACCGTTTAAATTTTCCTTTCTCAATTTCGATTAGCATTTAGAAGTCTACTGAAAGTCCGAGTGTATATGACTTGGCACGTGGTGTCTGTCCTTCATCGGTTGCTGCACCATAGCTGCCGTAGCCTATCTCTGGGTCAACACCCTTATATTTCGTCAGGCAGAAGAGATTATTGGCACTCATGTAGAAACGCAGTGCATTGAGACCGATTGCCTTCTTTATGAACTTGCTGTTGACATTGTATGACAACTGCAGGTAGTTGAGTCGGAGGAAAGAACCATCCTCTACGAAGCGGTCGCTCACAAGGGTGTTGTAGTTGGTGCTGCTACCGTACATTGCGCGAGGTATGGATGTAACGTCACCCTCCTTACGCCAGCGGTGGCATACAGCCTTGCTCTGGTTATTGTTATTGATCATAGCCTCTGCATCAAGACGTGCAAGATTGAGGATCTTGTTTCCCACACGGTAGTTGAACTGTGCGTTGAGTTTCCAGTCTCCGTAGCGTACGTTGAAGCCGAAACCACCAGTGAGCTTAGGAAGTGAACTGCCGAGGTAGACGATATCGAGGGCATTTATGTTGCCATCATTGTTGATATCCTCATACATCGCATCACCACCTTTGAACTCATAGTTCTTGCCGGTTCCGTCGATAGTGTAGTTGTATGTCATGCGTACAGGCGAACCTTCATCGTCAAGGATAACCGTTCCGTCCTTGGCGAAGGCAACAGGAGCAGTCTTGCCTGAGGCGAAGAACTCGTTGCGCTCATCTTCCGTCATGCTCTCAACAGTCTCATACTGATACTGGTATACACCTTTATAGCGGAAACCGTATATAGCACCGAATGGGTTATTGCACTGTACACGCTGGATGGTCTGGCGGTTGCCGTCGAAGTTGAAGTCTGTGTTGAGCACGTCGAGAATAGTCTCATCCATGCTGAGGATAGTATTCTGGTTGTTGGAGAATGTTGCATTGAAGTCAATGCCTACCTTACCGATGTTGATGAGGCGGTCAGTGTTAATATTGAATTCCCAACCAACGTTGCGCATTGTACCAGTGTTCTTGTATGCGAGTGTAGAATATCCGGAGTTACTTGGGATAGAGTAGTCACTCATAAGCATGTCAGAAGTCTTCTCGGTATACCAGTCGAGAGTGAAGGTAAGCTTATCCTCCAATAGTCCGAGGTCCATACCTATATTATACGTAGATTTTGTTTCCCAGCGGAGGTTAGTCAGACGGATGTTGGATGGAACCATTGTTGAAGAGTCCAGGTAGCGATTGCCACTTGTGTACTTACTTACGTAGAGATAGTCCTTGTCTGGCTGATTGCCTACCTTACCCCAGCTTGGACGGATGGAGAGCATGGACAGCCACTTGTGTGTCTTTTCCATCCAAGGCTCATCGACGATGTTCCAACGGAGAGATACTGCAGGGAAGTAACCCCAACGCTTGTCCGGACCGAACTTTGTCGTTCCGTCAGCTCGGAGTGAGAAGTCGAACATATAGCGGCTCTTGTACGCATAGTGTGTAGAGAAGGTGAAATACATAGAGCGCCACTGGCTGAATGAACTGCTCATCTCAGTAGGAATACCACCGCCGTCAGGACTGCTTACGTTGGCTGATGTGCCCTTGGCTGACGTTCCCTGGCCGTTGCTGCTTCCTGAGGTAAGTTCAAAACGGCCCAAAGCCATCAGTGAGTGATCCTGATTCTTGAAGTAAGGAGTGAGTGTAAGAGTCTGTTTCGTGTTGAAAGCGACACTCTTTGAACTTCCTGCGTATGAGAGATTATGGTCACTTGTCCATGCTGTGGTAACGAGAGAAGCTGGATAGAACTTGTCTATATATTCATTGAACACGTTCATATATACACGTCCCTGCCACTTCAATCGCCAAGAGTCATCAGAGAGACCGAGAAGGTTGTAGTCGATCTCAAGTTCTGGAGTGATGTCGTATGTACGGTCATCATTCTTTGCAAGATTCGCACTTGCTACAGGGTTGACGTATGTCTTCTGGTCATCATTGAACACACTGCTCGCACTCTGCAGCATCTCGTAGTATGTGCTTGTGTTGTTGCCGTACTTATCCTGCTCGTAGATGCTCATATTAGGCATCTTCTTGTATGCTATAGCGAGGAGGTCGTCATAGTTTCTCTTGTTCTTGGTATAAGTGAGAGAGAAGTTAGTGGCAATCTTGATGCGCTGGCTGACATAGTAGTCGAGAGCCACACGTGTAGAGAAGCGGTCGAGCTGCTGCTTGATCACGCTACCTGTCTCGTGGTCGTAACCGCCTGATATGCGGAACGTAGCCTTGTCACCACCGCCGGTTACGGAGAGGAAGTGGTTCTGGCGCAGACCGAATTGTGTTACGGCATCGCGCCAGTCAGTATTGTTGTTGTACTGCTCGTATTCGGAGAATGTAGGATCGTAGTTCAGCTCGCTGATGTCTGATGCATCATCGTCCTGCTTTGGATTGAAGTAGCTCTCCTTAAGCATCATAGTGTAGTCGTCACCGCTGAGGAGTTTATATCCCTTAGGCTGATAAGTACCGGTGAGACGAAGAGAATAGCTTACTCTTGGCTTACCTCTCGATCCGCGCTTTGTAGTAATCTCGATTACACCGTTGGCACCCTGCGAACCATAGATGGCGGTTGCGGCAGCATCCTTCAGTACAGTGATGCTGGCGATATCCTCTGGGTTGACATTAAGGAGCTGTGCGAACTGTTCGTCATTTGCATTGCTGACATCGAAGTTGCTCATGTCCACGTTCCATGTGTTTCCGTTCACCACGATAAGAGGATTGCTGCTTGTGAGTGTACTTATACTTGAAGCACCGCGCAGACGCATTGTCGTGCCGGCACCAAGGTTACCTGATACACCAACGATATCAAGACCTGAGATGCGTCCCTGGAGAGCTTCATCGACAGTGGTGATGCCGAGACCTTCGAACTGCTTAGCGTCGATGGTCTGCGAAGAGAAGGATATCTCACGGTCAGGGATAGACAGACCACCGGTATTGGCGTTACGCTTCTTGGTGATTGTCACGTTGTCAAGCATAGTCTTCGACTTGAGCACAATGTTGTATTCGCCGCTCTTGACAGCCATCTTCTGTGCGTCATAGCCGACGTAGCTGAAGCGTACCTTATGCTTGTCATCACGTATCTTCATGGAGAAGTTACCGTTCATATCAGTCACGGTAGCTTCGATGATACGTCCGTTGCCGTCAATCTCACAGACTGATGCACCCATGAGACCGCCGAACTCATCGCTGACGTTTCCGTGGATGTTGGTTATCTGTGCCTTGGCGCTCATCCCCAGCATCATGAAGATGATGAGGAATATGTATTGTATTTTCAGTTTTGCTGTTCTTTGTTCCATCATTATCTTCTTTTAGCGTTAGACTTTTTAGCGTTAGACTTCTTTGCGCTTGATGTAGTAGGGTAGAGAGAAGTCCATGGAGTGAGCTGTTCACTGCTGTAGAAGAGAGGACCGTCGATAAGGTGTACTACAACGTCGGAGGCATTGTATATGATGCTCTTGCTGCCGGTCTTGTCATCACCGCTTGTTATCCAGTACTCACGTCCCTGATTGTTGTAGAGACCTTCACCGGTAACTACGTGGCGTGTATTACCGATCTGGTCACTCAGGGTTATGCTTGAATTATTCATTGTTGCAGTAACGCTGTAGAAGCGCTTTGTCTCATCATTAACCTTGAACGTCTCGTACTTCACATTGCTTACAGGCTTTCCACCTATTATGACAGAGTTGTCCTGGATATGGTAACGTACGAACTGCTCAAGACGGTCAGTCAGTGCAGCCTTCGCCTGCTTGTAGAGAGTGTTGTCGCCGCCGAAGTCGTCTGCTGTGAGATCGTCAATGTCTGACTTGTAAGGGAGTATGCCCTGATCGTGGAGCTGCTCTATACTTTCGT
>R06__coassemble_651_pt1 | contig 12532 bp, 10 predicted proteins | sample R06__metabat2_high_PE_030 | metagenome-assembled genome bin R06 | reverse complement strand
GCGGTAATGTATTCTTCTTCGAGGGATCATATACAGACTATGAGATAAACAAGGCACGCCGACTTGGTACTGACGAAATCAAGCGTCCTCGCTACCGCAAACTCATGGAAGACTGATGGAAGAGTGAAAAATGAAAAGTGAAAAGTGAAAAATGAAAAGTGAAAAGTGAAAAATGAAAAATGAAAAGTGAAAAGTTAAAAGTGAAAAATACAAGTTAGCCCTTTCAATGTTGTGCCTTTCGACTAAAAGGCTATAATGTATTTTTCACTTTTAACTTTTCACTTAAATAGCTATAATGTATTTTTCACTTTTCATTTTTCACTTTTCACTTAAACAGCTATAATATATTTTTCACTTTTCACTTAAGACAGCAAACGCTCATGACCCAAGAGTGTTCCAAGCATTCCTCAGTCAAGAAGCTGTATGGGCTATCCCCATTGTGATACGAGGCGAGAAGCGGGCGCAGCTGGTCTTTCCCCTCTATGCCAATGCCGGAGAGCTTAACGAATGACTCTTTCATTGTCCACAATCGGGTGAACATGGCAGCAGGATTGTCTGCAGAATGAAGCATTTCCAGTTCTTCTTCACAGAATACATACTGGGCGAGTTCTTCTTTTACCTTATCTTTTACCTGCTCAATATCGATGCCTACTGGATGGCTGCTCACAGCACAAGCCACGGCATTCTTACAATGCGAGATATTGAAATGGATGTCTTCATGGCCTATGATGACAGGTTTGCCATTCTCCAACTCGCGGAAGACGGGTGCTTCTTCTATGCCGTAGACATCTTTGAGTGCGCGCTGAAGGAGACGGTAGGCACGAAGGCTCTGCTCACGACCGGAGGCATACTTGAAACGAAGAACCTTCTCGCGGCGTTGCTCGCTGACATATGACAGTTCGTGCTCGAACTGTTCCTTGCTCATGGGAGTCATATTATCATCAATAAAATATCTCATATTTATATATAACGGACTTTCGTCTGTTTTATTTTCTAAGAAAGAATATAATGAAGCCCACACTTGAATACATCAGAAAGAAATATCCCTTATTCAACCAATGGTATTTCGGAGGAAAACTTCCGGATGTACCGATAATAATGAGTAATGCCGCAACATTTCTCGGTAAAGTGGATTACACAAAGAAACGCACTCTGCATGGAATCGAAAACTGCAATTTCAAAATGCGCTTCAGCAACAGGTATGACATCAGCGAGGACGAACTGATTGACATCATCATACACGAGATGATACACCTTTACATCCTCTACTTCAACATCAATGATTCTTCTCCCCACGGTCAGGTATTCAGAAAGATGATGAATGATATCAATGCACGTTTCGGACGTCACATCACTATCTCCCATAAGGCGCAGAAGGGTTCGATGATGAATGAGCAGAGAAGCATGGAGCGCATAGCAAAGAGTGAAGAGTTAAAAAAGCATTATATCTGCATTGCAGAACTAAGTAATGGAGAGAAAGCAGTAGTGCAGGCTGCAAGTACACGCTTATACGAACTGAACCGTAAGCTTCCGCATTACTACGATATCAAATCCATAAGATGGTATGGCAGTATTTCTCCGTTCTGGAACAAATATCCCAATAGCATCACCCCTAAGCTCTATCATATCTCGGCGGATGACCTCAACCGAGAATTATTGGAGATGGTGGAAATAAACTTGTGAAGCCATTATCATCTTCCATTATATATAAGGTATTATTGCTGTAACGCGTCATATCCTACTGCATTAGATATATATAAAAATTGCCTAAACCTCCCTGATGAAGGTTTAGGCAATTTACATATATTAAAGGCAGAGCCCTTTATTTCTACTTGGCAGCCTTCTTTGCAGGAGCTTTCTTTGCAGCAGGAGCCTTTGCAGCAGGTGCCTTCTTTGCAGTAGGAGCCTTCTTTGCTACAGGTGCCTTCTTTGCTTGCGTCGTTTCAGCAGAAGCTGGTTTTGCACCCTCAAGTTTGGCGATACGAGTCTGAAGACGTTCTATCTCCTTATCCTTCATCTCTATCTCCTTGCCTTGATTGGTGATAGTGGTAAGCATATTCTCAAGTTCCTCATTGTCAATGCCACCATAGAGTGAGCGGACACGAGAGATGAAGTCACCGAGAATATTCATATAGTTGGTGAAAGCATCGAAAGGTCCGTCATAAATACCACGGTCAATAGCATGATTGCTTGGCTTTGTGGTCATGAAGCGGAAATTGTTGGAAGCCTGGAGATAATCCCAATCCTGGAGGAGAGCTGCATCCTTGGCAATGAGCAGGCGGTCTGCTACGCTGTAAAGCTTGTTGAATGCTTCACGCTGCATCTGGTTGCCAAGCCATGTGGAGCAGTCGCGTTCCTCGTCAACCCAAGAGAGTGAGTCAGGAACATCGAGAGCACCTACGCTCTGGAACTTGTCGCACACTTCCGAAGGAGTGGCAAACTCAAGTCCGGCATTCTTTGCGCAAGCAGGAAGAGCCTTGATAAAGTCAAGGATATGGCTTGACAATGGCTGTGCGATACCGAGTGCGGAGAGTTCCATGAAGATATTTACGACCTGTTCTGTCTCCGGGCACCTTGCAAGATCGTTGATATAGTTGTCAGCGAAGAGAGGATAGTGATCCCAGCTTGCATCGTTGAAACGCAATGATATGTCGTCCGAAGCGTTGATATCACGAAGGAGAAGCTTCAGGTTTGGCGCCATATTACAATTATAAACATAATGCGGAGACTTCCATCCCAGTACATGCTTTGCACCCTCTGTCAGCATTGCCTTATAACCCAGCGATGCTACCTGTGCACCGATGTCATCTGTATAGATGAGTGAAGAGTTGCGCATTACTGTTGGACGCTTGCCAAAGTATTCCTGTATCTTATCCGACATACGTTCTATCTCACTCTTGAAGCTCGTCTCGTTGATAAGACCTGCAAGACCATGAGAGTAAGGTTCGGTGAGGAACTCCACCTGTCCGCTCTCATTCATCTCCTGAAGTTTTGCGATTACCTGAGGAGCGTGCATTTCGAGTTGCTCTATACCCACACCGGAGAGCGAGAAAGCAACCTTGAAATAACCCGGGTTCTCCTTGATCATATCATGGAGAGTGTTGAGTGCCGGCATATATGAGTTTTCTACGATGTAGTTGATGGAACGCTCGTTCTCATAGTCATCATAGTAATAATGGTCAGTACCGATATCGAAGAAACGGTAACGCTTGAGATGTATTATCTGGTGAATCTCAAAGTATAGGCATATTGTTTTCATTGTCTGATTATTTTATTATTTAATAAAGTTCTGGAGATACTCATCATTACTGAACCATCCCTTTGAAAGGAGCTGGTCATAGCATTGGCGTATACGGAGTCCCACTTTCTCCCAAGTGATGCCGTAGACCTCCTTGCGGCCTTCCTCTGCCATGTAGTTATGAAGACTTTCATTGGTGCAGAGCGAATATATTGCATCCGCCATGGCATGGATGTCCCAATAGTCAACCTTAATGACATTGGTGAGTATCTCACCACATCCTGACTGCTTGGAGATAATGCTTGGACAATCACACTGCATTGCCTCTAAAGGAGCAATACCGAACGGCTCGGATACTGACGGCATGACGAAGACATCGGAGTTCTTGTAGCACTCATATACCTGCTTGCCCCTCTGGAATCCTGGGAAGTGGCACTTGTCTGCGATGCCGTATGCAGCGGCGAGTTCAATCATCTGGTTCATCATATCACCAGAACCAGCAAAGCAGAAGCGTATCTTGTCGGTACGCTGAAGCACAAGTTTTGCAGCCTCGATGAAATATTCCGGTCCCTTCTGCATGGTGATACGGCCAAGGTAGGTTACGACCTTCTCATTCGGATTCTTGTGTGGTACGATATCGAGGTACTCCTGCGAGAGAGGATATACGGCATTATGCATAGCCACACACTTGCGTGGATCCTGGTGATACTGATTGATAACCGTCTGGCGTGTCAACTCTGATACGCACATGATGCAGTCGGCATTGTCCATACCATTCTTCTCTATGGAATAAACGGTTGGATTCACCTTACCACGTGAGCGGTCGAAGTCGGTAGCATGAACATGTATGCAGAGAGGTTTGCCACTCACCATCTTGGCATGTACACCGGCAGGGTATGTAAGCCAGTCATGGGCATGAATGATGTCGAACTGCTCCGAGCGGGCAAGAACGCCTGCAATGATGGAGAAGTTGTTTATCTCATCGTGCAGATTACCGGGATAACCACCGGCAAATCCCATGCAGCCAAGGTCGTCAAGTCCCTGCATATAGTTGAAGTCTGCATAGATATTGTCGCGGAAGCGGTAATAGTCCTCTGCCGTATGACCAACCATGCGGTCCTTTATATTGTCATACTGCACGTCACGCCAGGCAATAGGCACCTGACTCATGTTTATTATCTTGAGGAATTTCTCCTCATCGCCTGTTGGCCGAGGCAGACAGAACGTGGTCTCCACATCCCCTTGCTGCGCCAGTCCCTTTGTTATGCCATGGGAAGCGACAGCAAGTCCGCCATATATCTTGGGAGGGAACTCCCATCCGAACATTAATACTTTCATATAGTGTCTTTCCTCCTTTAGATTTAAGCGTTATACTTGTCAATGAGTCTCCATGTGCGGAGAATCTCTGCTACATTCATGGCGAACGAAGATGCACCGCGTCCGTGGAACGGTGGGTTGCCATCGAAGAGTTCGGAGATAGTACCTACTGCGTGATAGAGCATCTCGTCCTCATAGCCAACCATCTGCCGCCGAACAAAACTGAGACGGGTACGCTTATATACCTTAAGGCAGGCCTCCATATAGAAACCGCCGAGCCACGGCCATGCCGTACCGGAATGGTATGCATAGTCACGCTGCGTCTGTGGTCCTACATACATTGGATTGTAACCTCCGGACTTAGGAGAGAGAGTGCGAAGTCCCTTTGGAGTGAGAAGCTCACGCGTACAGAAGTCGAGAACCGACTTCATCTGCTCCGGTTCGAGTGGTGAGTAATCGAATGCCACTGGGAATATCATATTAGGACGTACGCTCCAGTCGCTGATGCCTTCCTCTACATAGTCGAAGAGATAACCATTCTCATTGACGAACATCTTCTGGAATGCGTCCTTGGCAATGTCGGCACGGGCTGACAGTTCAGCTGCATTTTCCTCATCCCCATGTGCAAGTGCTATCTCACTGCAGAAGCGTAGAGCATTATACCAGAGAGCATTTATCTCCACTACGTAGCCTGTACGTGGAACGACTGGACGGCCGTTAGCCACACTGTTCATCCAAGTCATCGGACGCTCACGACCTTCCGTATGAAGAAGTCCATTCTCACGAAGTTCGAGATTAGGATGCTTGTTCCCTTCGATGAACTTTACTATGTCTATGAGCAGCTGTCCGTAATCGCCGAACGCTTTCTCGTTTCCCTGATGGTGAGCATACTGCTGCACTGCCCATATTGCCCATAGCATAACATCAGGTTGCTCAATCTCATGAATCTGACCTGAGAGAGGCTTGCCTGACATAAACTCATACATCGCCTTTGAGGCTGTGTCCATTACAAGGCGGAAATAGTCAGGCTCCTCAATGGCGAGTGTAAGACCTGGCAATGAGATGAATGTATCACGCGCACGGACCTTGAACCAAGGATAACCGGCAATGATATATCTCTCATCATCGCTTACGCGCATATGGAACTGATGAGCAGCATTGACGAGAGCATGATAGAAGTTATCACGTGGAGTGCGGTAGTTGACCTCTTCCTCAAAGAGTGTCTTGAGTGAAGCAGCCTTTATCTCTTCTGTTCCTGCGGAGAAGATAATCTGATCATCTTTCTTCACGTTTATCTCAAAGTATCCAGGCACATAGAGGTCTTCCACTCCCTCATAGCCACGCTCCACTTCCTTATCATAAAGCAGACTCTTGTTCCAGTGTGGATCGTAGACAAACTCATTCTTCTTGTTTATCTGCATATACAGATAAGGGTATCCCTCATAAAGCTTGGTCTTGATACCTCCGTTCACCTCGATGTATTCACGGTTAAGTTGATAGTTCTCCCTCATACAGCTCTTTACGCTACGGAAAGCGAGGAAAGGACGCAGGCGAAGGGTTGTTGCACTGTGGGCATCAAGGATTGTATAACGAATAAGTACGCGGTCGGCATAGATCTGGAAAATAACTTCCTTCTTAAGGATGACACCACCTACACGATAAATGGTAGTCGGAACATTCTCTACACTGAACTCACGTATGTACTTGTGTCCATTAGGACTGAAAGCACCACTCTGGTACTTGTGCAAACCAAGATTGAATTCTGCACCATGCTGGATGACCGAGACGTCGAGAGATGACAGAAGAACGTGGTTCTCATCATTTATCTCAGGCACCGGGACAACAAGCAGGCCATGATACTTTCGGGTATTGCAGTCAGCAACCGTACTGCACGAGTAAGCACCAGAACGGTTGGTACGAAGCAACTCCCTACGGAGACTCTCCTGCAGGTTGGTCATCTGAGCTTTTTCAAATTTGAGATAACTCATAGTCACTATATTAAGGCGGTTAATATTTAAGTTTAGGTTAAGAGGCAGGTCGACAAAAATTCAATGCAGACGATTGCACAAATATAAGCAACAGCTGCCTTAATCTTCTACAAAAGTAATATTTTCTTTTTTATAGACAAAAAAAAAATGTACTTTTTCCATAAAAAAAGCACATTTTTCATCTTTGTGTAATTTTTGCTTGCAAATATTAAGCAAAATCAGTACTTGACAGATGCAGGGCATCCTATTTTTCAATGATGAAATTAATGGTTTCCTGCTCAACTGCCATCTTGATTTGCTGCGATGTATCTATTGAAGAGAGGACGCTGCCGTCAACACTCAACGGTGTGTTTTTCGGAAGTTCGAGACTGACGTCACGCCCGCGGTATGGACGCACCCATTTATGATTGAGAATTTTTCCGCGGAGAAACAGAAGAAATCCAAATAAGGTATGCGTAACAGCAGAATTACGTATGACCGTAACATCAAGCATCCCATTGTAAGGCACAGCATTTGGCGTCTGACCGAATCCGAAAGCATTACCCACACAAAGAGCCATCACGCGGTGTGATTCACTCTCATAGTTAATGGTATATTGCATCTTCCAATATCCGCGTTGGAAAATATGGAGGAAGAAGGATATCGCAAATGACAGTTTACGTGACCAGAACACTTTCCGCGTGTCACGGCGCAGCTTCTGGATATTGGCAATAAGTCCGACATTGACGCAATTGATGAAATATCTGACAGACTTTTTTCCGTCACGGTCGGTGAAATTCATACGTCCCACGTCTATCCTACGCACCCGATGTACCTTGAGAGACTCGATTACGCTGTCAACATCCTTGTCATTGAATCCCCAGAACTTTGCGAAGTCGTTGAGCACGCCATTGGGAATTACGCCGAGACATATACGCTCACGCATCTCTTTCTCTTCGCGCATAAGACAGTTGGCAGCATCACCAAGAGCAGAGTCTCCACCACATATTATGATATTCTCATATCCATTATGAATCATCATTGTGACAAGGCGCTCTACACTGTCAGCGTTCTCGCTCTGTACGAGATCGTAGTCAAGACCATGTCTTTTAAGGGAAGCTTCTATTGTCTCCCTCCTCTTCTTGACCGACTTCAGTCCTTCATGACGCGGACAATATATTATTCCATACTTAGTCATAGCAGTTCCTCTATTTTTCTTACTTTTTCTTCCATCGGAAGAGACGCATCAATCCAATGAATACAGAATCCGCGTCGTTCCATGCCACGGAACCATGTCATCTGACGCTTGGCAAACTGGTGTATGGCAATCTCCAACTGGCGGAACATTTCATCATACGAAAGTGCCCCTGTGGCATATTCGGTGACAAACTTATACTCAAGACCGTAGTATATCAGGTCCTCTGCAGGTATGCCTCTGTCGAGCAATGCCTTTATCTCATCGACCATCCCGTCTTCGAGTCGCTGCTTAAGTCGGCGTGTTATCTTCTCGCGACGCAGATCACGGTCAATATCAACACCTATTATTATTGACGGCACGGCGGGCATCTCCCGCTCAGGAGTGGGATGCTCAAGGTTATATGTCTCTATCTCTATGGCACGAATGGCACGCTGGCATGAATCCACATCGGTTTTGTTGTGCATATTACTGCCATTCTTTGTCTTCAGGTCAACGAGTATGTCGGTAAGCTCTGTCAGAGACTTACCTGCCAGTGAGTCTCTCAATGCCTGGTTCTGCGGGACCGGTGACAGATGATAGCCTTTGAGTACTGACTCTATATACAAACCTGTTCCTCCGCAGAGGATTGGTTGCGCGCCACGTTTCTGTATATCATCGTATGCCTTGTGGAAATCCTGCTGATATTGGAAGAGATTATACTTTGTACCAGGTTCGCATATATCTATCAGATGATATGGAACGCTTATACCGTCAACTGTATAGTCTGCAAGGTCTTTTCCTGTCCCGATATCCATACCACGATACACCTGACGCGAGTCCGCACTTATTATTTCCGACTCTACCCCACCCTTCATCATGTCAACAGCGAGGTGGGAGGCAAGGTCTGTCTTGCCCGATGCCGTAGGACCAAGTATCGTTATCAGTTTTTTCATACCGCAAAGATAATATAAAAATCGAAGAATAATACAGGCTTCTTTGATTTTTTATACTTCTATAACGAAATAAACAGAGAAGAAAACAAAAAAGGTGTGCTGCATAAGCAACACACCCTATAGTCTTTATTTGGACGTTTCCAAATCAAGTATTGACCAAGATTACTTAATCTCAGAGAAGAACTTGATAGTACGAACCATCTGAGAAGTATAAGAGTTCTCATTGTCGTACCAAGAAACAACCTGAACCTCGTAAAGATCGTCAGCAATCTTAGCAACCATTGTCTGAGTTGCGTCGAAGAGTGAACCGAACTTCATGCCGATGATATCAGAAGAAACGATCTGATCCTCGTTGTAACCGAAAGACTCTGTAGCAGCAGCCTTCATTGCAGCGTTGATACCCTCAACAGTTACGTCAGAACCCTTAACAACAGCTGTAAGGATAGTTGTAGAACCTGTAGGAGTTGGAACGCGCTGTGCAGAACCGATGAGCTTACCGTTGAGCTCTGGGATTACGAGACCGATAGCCTTAGCAGCACCTGTTGAGTTAGGAACGATGTTGCAAGCACCTGCACGTGAACGACGGAGGTCACCCTTACGCTGTGGACCGTCAAGAATCATCTGGTCACCTGTGTAAGCGTGGATTGTTGACATGATACCGATCTGAATTGGAGCATATGCGTGGAGAGCAGCAGCCATTGGTGCGAGACAGTTAGTTGTGCAAGATGCAGCAGAAATAACCTTGTCGTCAGCTGTAAGAGTGTTGTGGTTTACGTTGTAAACGATTGTAGGAAGATCGTTACCAGCAGGAGCAGAGATAACTACCTTCTTAGCGCCAGCAGCGAGGTGAGCAGAAGCCTTCTCCTTTGATGTGTAGAAACCTGTGCACTCAAGAACTACGTCTACGTCGTTAGCCTTCCAAGGGCAGTTTGTAGCGTCCTTCTCAGCAGAGATCTTGATCTCCTTACCATCAACGATGATAGAATCCTCTGTTGCCTCTACAGTGTGCTTACCCTCACCGTACTTACCACAGAAACCACCCTGTGCTGTATCATACTTAAGAAGGTGTGCGAGCATCTTTGGAGATGTAAGATCGTTGATTGCAACAACCTCGTAACCCTCAGCTTCAAACATCTGACGGAATGCGAGACGACCGATACGGCCGAAACCGTTAATAGCTACTTTTGTCATTTTGTTTTAAAATTAATTATTAAAAAGTGAATATAATCTTTTCAAATGCATTGCAAAATTACTGATTTTTTTTCAAATAAGCGCAAATATCTGATTTTTTTTGCGCATTATGGCGATATTTATTAAAAACTTTGTACTTTTGTTGCCGAATTGCTATTTATACATTTCAATTTTTAATATATCATGAGTAAATTATTAGAAGAATTCAAGGCATTCGCCATGAGAGGCAATGTCATTGACATGGCTGTCGGTGTAATCATCGGTGGTGCATTTGGCAAAATCGTTTCTAGTATCGTTGATGACATCATCATGCCTCCAATAGGATGGCTCATCGGAGGTGTAGACTTTACTAACCTTAAGATTGACCTGCCTACTGTAATAGAAGGTCAGGAAGCTGCAACAATCAAGTACGGCAACTTCATCCAGACGTCAATCAACTTCCTTATCGTGGCATTCTGCATATTCATGCTCATTAAGGTTGTCAACAAGTTCTCGAAGAAGAAGGAAGAAGAAGCTCCAGCTGCTGCTCCAGAGCCATCTGCAGAAGAGAAACTCCTCACTGAAATACGTGATCTTCTCAAAAACAAGTAATTAGCAGTAATTCTTTTTCGTCTGCGAAAAAGAAGGATCACACATAAGCCCCGCAAGATCGTTTCTCTTGCGGGGCTTATTTCATGTCGGATAGTAAAGCTCATATTCGTGAATGCATCATCCGGCTATGACAGCTTCTTTTTCTTGTATTGATATAACTGCCATGAATTAATCACGTTGTGCCAGATACTATAGAATCCTCCTGCCACAGCGGTCACTGGACTGAGGAACGTATAGCCAAGCCAGATGATGAACACTGTGTTTTTCTGACCAAGTGCCTGGCCGGCTTCAAGACGCATACCATAGTGAGCCCCTATCTTCTTGCCAATGCCAAACTGAAACAGACAACTGATAAGGGTCGCTAATGCTATGCCACCGACATGCCACAGATCCTCATTGCTATGGACTAATGCACGGCAAGTAACCGTAATGGCAAACGCTAATGCAACTGCCCACATGTAGAATGCAAGGTCCTTTGTACCAAGTATTGCCTTATGAAACTTCGGCATGCAATATCTTACAATCCATGCCAATGCCAGTGGCACGATAAGCAGCGGGAACACCTTTTTTATAATTGTAAGGAAGGCGGGAAGGAAAGTAAGTCCTTCCTGCGGATGCGCAACAGGAAGAAGCAGTGGAGCCATGATAGCAACTGCGATATTAATAATTATAGTATATGCTGTGGTAGCGGCAGAATCACCTCCGAGTTTCTGAGTTACAACGGCACAGGCTGTTGCTGTAGGACAGAGTAATGCAAGCATTCCGCCTTCGATGATTACTCTCCAATCTGTCTGGGGGTACATCCATAGCAATGCAGTAAGGCTGCAGAATATTCCCATCTGGATAAGGAGCAGCCAAAGATGCCACAAGTGCGGACGGAGTTCTGAGGGTTTCACCTTACAGAAAGCCACAAATAGCATGCAGAACAGCAATACCGGTTGGATGAATTCCACAAATTCAAGGAATCCGCTCTTCATCTCCTGAGGGAAAGGCATTTCTGTGCCTACAATATAAATAAGTGCTCCTGTTATCATTGCAACTGGGAGCGTCCAATCTTTTACGAATCTTATTATCCTGGACATCATTATATATTTATATAATTAAAGTTTCGTAAGTATTCTGCTTTTTAGGAGCTAAGGAGTTAAAGGGAGTTAAGGAGTTAAGACAAATGCCTTTCACATTAAAGCTTCATTTGAGAAGGCTGGAGTATTGTCTTCGCTCGGTTTTGCCGCTTGCCAGCAGCAAGAACTCCTTTAACTACTCATCTACTTAACTCCATGAAACAGTAGCAAGTGCGAACTTGCGAAAGTTGAGTTATATAAATGGAAAATTGAAAGTGGAAAATTCTTTCAACTCTCCATTTCCAATTATAAAGAGTATCACTTCAGCACCTGCTGGATTTTTTGTTCACGATGGAGGATATGAACCTCTACGCCAAATTTCTTATGGATATGCTCGGCAAGGTGCTGCGCAGAGTATACAGACCGGTGCTGACCACCAGTACAGCCAAACGAGAACATCAGCGAGGTAAAGCCACGCTGAATATAACGGGCCACATGAGCATCAGCAAGTTTGTAAACAGAGTCAAGGAATGTGAGTATCTCGCCATCGTCCTCTAAGAAGCGGATAACAGGCTCATCAAGACCGGTCAGTTGCTTATAAGGCTCATAGCGCCCTGGGTTATGTGTACTTCGGCAGTCGAAGACATATCCGCCACCATTGCCGCTCTCATCCTCTGGGATTCCCTTACGATATGAGAAGCTATAAACTCTGACCACAAGAGGTCCTTTGCCGTCATACTTCGAGAATGTAGCCGGACCGTCCTTCGGATTAGCATTATATACATTTGTTTCCGCCGTCTTGTAACCGTCAGCGCGTTTCACTTCCTCTTCCTTCACTGGTGCGAACTGAGGAAGTTTCGTAAGGCGTTGGAGTACATCTATAAGATAAGGGTAATGGAACACTTCTCCTCCGGCTTCCTCATTCATCTTCAGAAGACCACGGAGATTTTGAATTGCAGGAGGGATGGAATTAATGAAATGTTCCTTTCTTTCGAAGTATCCGCGGAAGCCATAGGCACCAAGGACCTGGAGAGTAC
>R06__coassemble_639_pt1 | contig 12642 bp, 6 predicted proteins | sample R06__metabat2_high_PE_030 | metagenome-assembled genome bin R06 | reverse complement strand
CTGGAGTTCGTTGCGTGCATGAGTGTATGTGAGACTTCCGTTAGGCTCCACTTCCAACCAGTCATTGCGATAGCTGAATGACAGGCGCTCGCCGATAGAGAGGTTCTTTGTAGTGTTCTTCTGTGAAGAAGTGTTCTGGTCGAGCTGGACGTAACCAACGTTATTGCTATAGTTCACATTAGTGAAAGTGTTGACGTTCCAATTGCCGAGAGTATCGACAGAGGTATTGAACATTACCGCGCCGCTGATATCCCAGTTACCATTGATATTCTCTGGTTTCACGATACGTCCACCGGCAGGAATGACAATCTGACGGTTGTCATAGTCAGCAAGTGTAACGGTTGTCTCCTTATCATAATATGTCACCATGTTAGAGATACTGTTGCGTGTGGTGTTAAAACCTATATTTGCCATCCAGGACTGCATGTGACTCTGACGATAGCCGTTGTAGAAGGCACGCAGGGTATTAGTGAACGATGGTTTCAGACCAGGATTACCGAGCGATACGTTGGAAGGACTGCTGTCGTCAACGATCTTGAGGAGATTGGTCATGCTCGGCTGACTTGTGTTAGCACGATAGTCGATACGCAACTGACTCACCTTGGAGAACTTATAGCGGAAGTTCAAGGTCGGAGTGAAATTGGTCACATTGCGAGTGGTATCGGTATATACGCCTTGATAGTTCTGCACGAAATGAGTGCTCTGAGGCTGAAGCTGCACACCGAAGTTAAGGTTATACTTCTGACGGATAACACGCATCATCAATTCAAAGATATGAGTGTTAGTCGTATATTCAGAGAAGCGGCTCAGATCTGTATCGAGATAATCCTCAAGACTTGTTCCGTGAGGATAGAGAACATACTGGTTGAGATAGTTCTCCCACCCGCGATATGTAAGGTCGTTGTCGGTCATGACTCCCAATGAGCTGAAGTCATACGTATTACGGTCGCTCTTGCTGTAGGAATGCTTGAAACGATAGCGGAACTGCAGGAACGTAGCCTTAGCTATAGGCTCGGAATATGTTGCCTGCAGGGTATAGTCCCACGACTTCGTAGGTGTGGTGTTATAACGATTGGTTATCGTTGAACGATAATAGGTAGAGTCAAGACCTGCTGCGCGCGACTCAAGATCCTGGAGTGAGATGCCGTCACTTGCACCTTCCTTATATCCTGCATCTGCACGGAAGGTTATATTACGTCCGTTTGAACTCAGTTTACGGTTGATCTGCAGCATACCCTGCGCATTCTTATTCTTACCGTAAGAAAGACTCTTGGAGGTATTGGCATTGACATTGATGGTATCTGTGCCATTGGATATGAATCCTGATGCAAGCGGATCAACGACATAGAGGTATGGATCCTCATCGTATGTACCGGAATTATTCTTTGACAGTCCGTCACTGGTAGAATAACTATAGGATGGGCGGAACATAATATTGGTCATTGTGTCTGGTTTCCATTCCAGACGCGCATTGATGTTCCATGAATTGGAGCGGGACCAACTATTGCTCACACTGTTGGAGAAAGAACCTGACGTTGAAACGAAGTTCTCTGATGATGTCTTGCTGAAGGCATCGCCATCTGAATGATTCCAACGCACGCCACCGTCAACCTGCAGTTTGTCACCCTGGTAGTTAAGATTGAGTGCTCCCATCTTGGAAGCATTGAGACCATTACGGCCACCGCCGAAACGACCGCCGCCACCGCCACCAGGGAAGCCCATATCATTGGTATTGTTAGCATTGCCGAAACCCATAATACGGAAATTATCACGCGTATACATTGCCATCAACTGCTCCGAATAGCGCTTATGAGTGCCATAACCAACATTGGCATTGACAAGATAGCCCTTGTTCATTCCCCGCTTTATACCAAAGTCGAGGACGGTAGACTCTTCTCCGTCGTCAATACCTGTAACCTTAGCAAGATCACTCTTCTCGTCATAGGCTTTCACCTTCTCTATGATTGCCGTAGGAAGATTCTTGAGAGCTGTCTTCGTGTCGCCATTGAGGAACTCCTTGCCGTCTACCTTTATCTTCTTCACCGACTTACCGTTGATAGTCACGTTGCCCTCATCGTCAACCTGAGCACCAGGTATCTTCTTCACCAACTCTTCCACTACAGATCCCTCTGGGGTACGATACGCAGCTGCATTATATATAAAGGTGTCCTCCTTAACTGTCACCTTGGCTGCAACGCCCTTGGCTACAACTTCCTTCAGCATGACTGCATCAGTAGATAGATTGATCTTTCCAAGATCGGTATCCTTATCATCGGCAACAACGATGTTCCTGGTAAGGTTCTTATAGCCTACACTTGTAAACTTAAGAATATACTTGCCATTGGCAGGAGCTGTAAGACTGAACAAACCATTCTCGTCGCTGGCCGCCCCAACGACAAATGTAGAATCGGATTTGAGAAGCTGGACGGTTGCCTGAATGACACCTTCCTTCGTCTCCTTATCCAGAACGGTACCGCTAATCTTGCGGTCTTGCGCCATTGCCGAAGCCGAAAGAAAGAGCAGCGTCAGCAGAATTGGGTAGATTCTTTTCATTTATTATTTACTGTTTCTGATGTTTGAAGTTCACAATATTTTCGATATTCTTGTACTTTTGACGCTCATTTGTCCGAAAAGTTTATCGCATTACTACTTTTTTCTTGTTAAAATTTGTGCACAAACATGCATTCGTCCAAATTTTCAGTAATTTAATTGGGTATGCAATGTTTTTTTATTAATTTTGCACGCAAATTGTACACCTTATTATATAATATACATAATAGGACGGCAACAAGGAGGCAAACGCCGGTACGTACAAATACTCAGAAATAAAAGAACTATCAACTCAATAGCATTATGAAGAGACACTTTTACACATTGGCCATGCTGCTGGCATCAATCTTGCCAATGCAAGCCCAACAGACATCTGAAAAACTCAACCGTGCACCTGTAGCTGTAAAAGCTTCTACAGGCGTCCTCGTGTCATGGCGTTCGCTCACAAGCGACCCCGAGGGTTTAACATTCAACGTGTACCGCAACGGAACAAAGGTTGCAAGCAACATAAGCACAAAGACAGATTACCTCGACACAGGTGGTAAGGCCGGCGACACTTACAAGATCGAAGCCAGCAACGGAGAGACTTCCGAAACAACGGCATGGACAAGTATATACAAGAAACTCACTCTTGACCGCCCTGCTGGCGGAACTGTCGAAAAGTGGCGTCCATACAACACTTCGACGAAGAAGTACGAGGCTACAACTACTATGGACTATTACTACACGCCTAACGACATGAGCGTAGGTGATGTGGACGGCGATGGCGAATACGAAATGATTCTGAAATGGGATCCTTCTACTTCACAGGACAACTCATACCAGTGCGGATACACTGGCAACGTGTACATCGATGCTTACAAAATGGACGGTACACGCCTGTGGCGCATCGATCTCGGAAAGAACATCCGCGCCGGTGCACATTACACACAGTTCCTCGTATATGACTTCAACGGTGACGGCAAAGCTGAGATGATATGTCAGACTGCCGCAGGTTCAGTTGACGGCAAAGGAAACTACGTAAGCGCAGCTGCTACTGATGCAAGCATCACTTCCACAGACAACTCCAAGGACTACCGTAAGGAGACAGAAGGTACAATCCTCACTGGACCGGAGTTCCTCACCGTCTTCAATGGTGAGACTGGTGCAGCAATGCATACTATATGGTACAACCCTAACCGTGCGCTAACAATCTTCCCAAACAAGGCTGAGAGCTACTCTTCCAGCTGGGGAGACTCTTACGGCAACCGAGGTGACCGCCACAATGCTGCTGTAGCTTACCTTGACGGCATGGACAAATTACCTTATGCCATCATGCAACGCGGTTACTACACACAATGCTTCCTGTGGGCTGTAGGATGGGACGGTACAGCACTATATACAAAATGGCTTCACTATGGCGACGCAAAGTCGTCATGGAAGACTTACGACGGCACTGGCAAACTCATCAACTCCGGTTCAGGCAAATCCAGCTACGGACAGGGCGTGCACAGCATCTCCATCGGTGACGTGAACAATGATGGATACGACGAGATCGTCACAGGAAGCGCTACAGTAGGCAATGAAGGCCAGTTGCTCTGCTCCACCGGTCTCGGACATGGTGATGCCATACACCTCACTGACCTATGCCCTGAGCGCGAAGGTCTCGAGGTAATGATGCCTCACGAGGAAAGTCCATACGGATATGACGTACACGATGCCACAACAGGCGATCTCCTTGTCCACGTGACAGGCTCAAGCGACAACGGTCGAGGACTGGCCGGTGACTTCATCCCCGGGAATAATGGTAAATCTGAGTTCTGGAGCAGCGCCGACAACTACATATACGAATGTTCTACTGGCGACCAGATGCTGGGCAGCAAACCTGACACAAACTTCCGCATCTATTGGAACGGAACTGCATACGACCAGACATTCGACGGACGATACAGCACAAGCGGATGCTCACCACGCATCAGATACTATAACGGCAGCGGCATCTCCAATGCCATTGAATTCAGCACATACGGCAGTCCACAGACTTGCAACACGACAAAGGCCACACCTTGTCTGCAGGCTGACATCCTCGGGGACTGGCGCGAGGAACTGGTGATGTGGCATCAGGCAAGTGACACGGCATCAACATGCGAGTTGCTGATCTACTCCACACCTGTACACACAACCTATAAGGTGCCTTGCCTTATGCAGGACCATGTATATCGCATGGGCGTTGCTTGGCAGAACTCTTCATATAACCAACCTCCTCACCTCGGATACTCTCTACCTATTAAGCTCGGACTCGAGGAAGCTGGCGAAACTCCTGTACAGTTGCTCACCGAAACCCTTGACGGCAACAACAAGCCAAGCGAAGACAAAGGCGTATATACAGGCACTTCTTTCTCATGTGGTGAAAACGGCGAGTTGACAGCATCTGCATCAAACGGATACCTTAAGATACGTACTAACATCAACAGTGCAATAACCATTAATGTAAACGATGGATACGTTATCACGGGCATCAAGATTTGTGGCTACAGCAACAATACATCTACGACGGCAGACCGTTCTATCGATATGACCAGCGTTCTCGTGGACGGAACAAAGGAAGTGCTCGACAATACAGCCACATTCCCAGGCGGAACCGCCGGACAGACACCTGTAACCGTTGACATCAAGGACATATCGGCTTCAGACAACATCGTTCTAAGCTTCGACAATTCAAAGATAACTACAAAGGATGTTGATGCAAACGGCAAGAATTCACAGTTGTTTGCCATCATCACCATCACATACGAAAAGGCTGACACCACTGGTATATCCGAAACTATGACTATGGTCGTCAATGCCAATGACATATACACACTCAGCGGACAAAAGGTAAGCAGTGCCACTCATCCTGGCATATACATTAAGAACGGAAAGAAATTTATCGTTAAGTGAGGTTTTGAAGTTATAAGGTTTTGAGGTTTAACAACCAAACAACAAACAAGCAAAACAACAAGCAAAAGAATGAACCAACGCGTAATTATATCAAAGGACTTAGCGGCAGAACTCTCTGCCGCTATTTCTGATTGTGAGCATGACCGCATCTTCGTACTTACCGACACCGTCACTCTCAAACTCTGCTGGCCAGTAGTAAAGGACTACACTTGCCTCACTGATGCCCAAATCATAACAATTGGCAACTCCGATGTAGAAAAGACACTCGAGTCAACAGCTCACGTATGGGAATGTTTACAGAAAGGCGGTGCTACCCGTCACTCTCTACTTATCAACCTTGGCGGTGGTATGGTGACTGACCTCGGTGGCTTTGCCGCTTCCACTTTCAAACGTGGCATCAACTTCATCAACATACCTACCACACTTCTCTCTATGGTAGACGCTTCGGTAGGCGGAAAAACCGGCATCAACTTCGGCGGTCTGAAAAATGAGATTGGCGTATTCAACGACTCCAAATATGTTATCCTCTGCACTGAATTTCTCAAAACCCTTGATGCAGAGAATATCGCCTCCGGTTATGCAGAGATGCTTAAGCATGGACTAATACTCCGTTCTGAGACACCCGTATCAGAGGCAACAAAGATAGACCACACAGCTATGTGGCAAGAGCTTGTCAGCTTTGACATTGAGAATCCTGATCTCAAGGAACTCCAACGCATGGTAGCAGAAAGCGTACAGGTAAAGGAGCGCATTGTAGAGGAAGATCCTCACGAGCACAGCATACGCAAGGCGCTGAATCTCGGTCACACAGCTGGCCACGCATTCGAATCATGGGCGATGAAGAACGGCAAGCCTATCCTTCACGGATATGCCGTAGCATTTGGCATCATACCGGAGCTTTACCTTGCCGTAAAGAAAACATGTTTTCCTGCAGACGTGATGCGCAAGACTGTGATGTTCATCCGCGAAACTTATGGAACTCTTCCTATTACATGCGATGACTATCCTACACTGCTTGAACTGATGACTCACGACAAGAAGAACATAGCTGGAGTTATCAACTTCACTCTTCTCGGTGACATCGGCGACATCCGCATCAATCAGACCGCATCAAAGGAAGACATAGAAGAGGCACTGGACTTCTTCCGCGAAGGACTGTAATCCAAATAGAAATAAAATTGGAAACCGGGAAATTCTAAATGGAATTTCATGAATAACTTTATTACTCAAAGTTTTTCACTAAAATAGAGGTAAAAACAGCAAACAGTAAAAAGTAATCATAATTTTCATTTTCCACATTCAAATTTCACTTTCTTCATTTATAACTTTCCATTTTCCATTCATAATACATTTAAAAATAGTAAATTGTGCTCCGTTTCGGAAATTATTTACTAATTTTGCAACGATTATGCCTTATTATGTCTCGCTACCAATAAGAAACGCATAGGCATGCAAAACTTAAAATAGCAAAAACATAAAATACAAAAATGAATATACTTGAACTTTCAGAGCAAGAGATAGGCAGACGCGAGAGTCTGCAGGAGTTGCGTAATATTGGCATTGAGCCGTATCCAGCAGCGGAGTTCCCTGTCAACGCATGGAGTGATGACATCCGTGCACAATTCGTTGACCTCCCTACAGAGAAAGACGAAGAAGGCAATGAGGTGCCAGGCAAAGCTACACCGGAGAACAGCCGTAACGTCATCATAGCTGGTCGTATGATGGGACGTCGCATCATGGGCAAGGCTGGATTCGCAGAATTACAAGACTCTAAGGGTCGTATCCAGGTATATGTTCAGCGCGATGAGATTTGTCCAGACGAGAACAAGGAACTTTACAACACCGTCTTCAAGAAACTCCTTGATATCGGTGACTTCATCGGTGTTAAGGGATATGTCTTCCGTACCAAGACTGGTGAAATATCAGTTCATGCCAAGGAGCTCACTCTTCTCTCCAAGTCACTCAAGCCACTGCCTATCGTAAAATACAAGGATGGTGTGGCATACGATAAATTTGATGACCCGGAATTACGCTACCGCCAGCGTTATGTAGACCTCGTGGTCAACGACGGTGTGAAAGACACATTCCTAAAGCGTGCTACAGCTATCCGTACCCTCCGTCGCATTCTCGACGAAGCAGGATATACAGAGGTTGAGACTCCAACACTCCAAAGTATTGCCGGTGGTGCAAGTGCCCGTCCATTCATTACTCACTTCAACGCTCTCAATCAGGAGATGTATATGCGTATCGCAACAGAACTGTATCTGAAGCGTCTCATCGTTGGTGGCTTCGAAGGTGTATATGAGATAGGCAAGAATTTCCGTAACGAGGGCATGGACAAGAACCACAACCCTGAGTTCACTTGCATGGAGCTTTATGTTTCATATAAGGACTATAATTGGATGATGTCTTTCACCGAGAAGCTTCTTGAAGAGATTTGTATTGCTGTCAATGGCAAACCTGAGACTGTTGTTGACGGTAAGGTTATCTCTTTCAAAGCTCCATTCCGCCGTCTTCCTATCCTTGACGCAATCAAGGAGAAGACAGGTTATGACCTCAATGGTATGTCCGAGGAAGAGATGCGTGAGGTTGCAAAGAAATGCGGCATCGAGGTTGACGAGACAATGGGCAAGGGAAAACTTATCGATGAAATCTTCGGTGAAACTTGCGAAGGTACATTCATTCAGCCTACATTCATCACAGACTACCCTGTAGAGATGTCACCACTTACCAAAATGCACCGTTCCAAGCCTGGTCTTACAGAGCGATTCGAACTCATGGTTAACGGTAAGGAACTCGCGAACGCATATTCCGAGCTCAATGACCCAATTGATCAAGAAGAGCGCTTCATCGACCAGATGAAGCTCGCTGACAAAGGTGATGACGAAGCAATGATCATCGACCATGACTTTCTCCGCGCACTCCAGTATGGCATGCCTCCTACATCAGGTATCGGCATCGGTATTGATCGTCTCGTAATGCTCATGACCGGCAACGCATTCATCCAGGAGGTTCTCTTCTTCCCACAGATGAAGCCAGAGCCAAAGGCGCCTCGCTCTTCCATTGCAGAATGGGAGGCATTCGGTGTTGAGGAGAAGTGGGCTTACGTAATGCGCAAGGCAGGTTTCAACATGATCAGCGACATTAAGAATGAGAAGGCACAAGGGTTGCAGCAGAAGCTTGGCGAGATAAACAAAAAGTATAAGCTCGGTTACGACAAGCTCTCACTCGAATTCATACAGGAACTGATAGACAAAGCGCAAGCGCTTTAATGAATAATGGATAATGGACAATGAAAAATATAGGTTAGTCATCTGCAAAAAAGACGCTCCGGCTTGATATGCATGAAGCATGCTTATATTTTTCATTTTCCACTTTATTATTTTTCATTTAAAATACAAGCAAGTGTTCAACTGCGGAAAAATAGCAATCATCGGAGGCGGTAGCTGGGCAACAGCTATTGCAAAGATTGTTGTTGGGAATACTCACCACATAGGATGGTATATGAGACGTGATGACCGTATTGACGATTTCAAGCGCCTCGGTCATAACCCTGCTTACCTCACGGGCGTACATTTTGATATCAATGAGATAAATTTCTCAAGTGATATCAATGAACTTGTCAGGAACTATGACACACTCATCTTCGTCACCCCTTCACCATATCTGAAGAGCCATCTGAAAAAGCTGAAGGTTCAGATAAGAGACAAATTCATCGTCACTGCAATCAAAGGCATTGTACCTGATGAGAATCTGGTATGCTCAGAATATTTCCATCACATCTTCGACATCCCATACGACAATCTCGCATGCATAGGAGGTCCTTCACATGCGGAGGAAGTAGCACTTGAACGTCTATCGTACCTCACCATAGGTTGTTGCGACAAAGAAAAGGCCACTGCATTCTCAAAGGTACTAAGCGGTAGATTCATAAAAACAAAAACATCCAATGATGTTGTGGGAATAGAGTATGCCAGTGTACTGAAAAACGTCTATGCAATCGCTGCCGGAATATGTTCCGGACTGAAGTATGGAGACAACTTCCAAGCGGTACTTATAAGCAATGCAGTACAGGAAATGTACCGCTTTCTGCAAAGTGTGTATCCACAGGAACGACGCATAGAAGACTCCGTGTACCTCGGTGACCTTCTCGTGACAGGATATTCCAATTTCTCACGCAACCGCACCTTCGGCACCATGATAGGTAAGGGATATTCAGTAAAGTCCGCACAAATGGAAATGGAAATGATTGCAGAGGGATACTTCGGCACGAAATGCATGAAAGAAATCAACAGACATATGCACGTCAATATGCCTATACTCGATGCTGTATATAATATTTTATACGAACGAATCGCACCACAGATTGAAATCAAGTTACTCACAGACTCATTCAGATAGTCCACATTCCTTTAAGCGGTTGCTTCCTATGCAGCAAGAATAGACTTCATTCCTCCCACGGATATGATTTTTCATAATCTTACAGAAGAAACTTTAAATGAAATAAAAAAGGCAAGATTTTCACATCTTGCCTTTTTTATTTCATTTTTTTTTAGTACCTTTGCAACGAAATTGCGAACGCCAAAGACATGCATCTGAATCTACACACCATCAAGTACGCATTCTTCTGGCATATTATAAACTAAACAACAAACAAAATGGATGATTATCACGCGACAAACACTTGTATAGTTATGGCGTGAGGCAGCATTTTCAATCTAATTTGCTGATCCTCATACCTTATTATATTAGTCGCAACATAAGGATCAGTAAACTATGAGAACTTATTGGAACACCAATGGAGGACTCCGCACTATCAATGAGTGGGAGCCCAACTGCTGGATACAGCTGACATGTCCTACCGACGAGGACCGCCGCTACATAGTAGACCAGTTCGACATACCAGAATACTTCCTTTCCGACATTTCGGATACCGACGAGAGAGCACGCTACGAATATGACGATGGCTGGATGCTCATTATTCTCCGTATCCCATATGTTAAGGAAATACGCTCACGTACACCATACACGACAGTTCCGCTTGGTATAATACACAAACGCGACGTAACTATCACCGTGTGCTATTACGAGACACAGATGATGATTGATTTCGTGAGTTTCCAGCAACGCCGCAATGAAGGTTTCGTGGACTATGTCGACATGATATTCCGAATATTCCTCTCGAGTGCCGTATGGTATCTGAAGCGACTGAAACTAATCAGCGGCATCATCGACAAGGCAAAACGCGACATGGATCATGGCGTAAACAACGAGAACCTTATCGGATTGTCGCGGCTTCAGGACTCTCTTACATACTTCATCACATCAATCCGAGGAAATGAGACTCTTCTGCAGAAGCTGAAATTCAAGCTTCAAGTCGACGAACTCGATGCAGACCTCATAGAAGATGTAAACATCGAGATGAGTCAGGCACGCGAAACAGCACACATATACTCAGAGATTCTCGAATCCACAATGGACACCTATACAAGTCTCATCAATAACAACATGAACACTGTGATGCGCACACTTACCAGCGTGAGCATCATTCTCATGTTTCCAACTCTGATATCATCACTTTTTGGAATGAATCTCATCAACGGAATGGAAACCAACTGGATAGGCTTCCCTGTTGCACTCATTCTCTCTGTCGTAGTCTCTGTCGGTTCCTGGTGGATACTAAGACATAAACACCTACTCTAACCCACGCATTATTCACGGAATGACAAACACTGATTTCCGTGAATAATGAATGGCATTTACATCCTTTTTGTCAAAAAAAACTATTTTTATTTGGCGATATCATTTTTTTTGTATAAGTTTGCAACATATTTGTGCCTTAAACAATACTAATATCGTGGCACAATTGCGTATTTGTGAACTTCGAATCATTAATTCAAACAAAAAATGATGGACTCTCAAGACAAAGCCTTGGAACAGGCAACCGTAACAGAAGAGAACATAAAGCCTGCACAGGCAGAAAATGTTCAAGTCGAGGAAACAGGAAATGTAGCTGATACCTCAGCAGAAAGCAGCGAGGCACATAAGAAAATCTACAACTCCAAAGAGGAAGTACTCGAACGTGTAAAGGAACTTGCGCAAGGCGAAGAAAATCCCAACAAGCAGGAAATCGATCATCTGAAAATCGCATTCTATACACTTCTCAATAACGAACGCGAGCAACATCAGAAGGCATATCTCGATGAAGGTGGTGACCCTATGAAATATGTCATGCCTGCAGACGACACCGAAATTGCGTTCAAAGCCGAAATGACAGTACTCAAGGAAAAGCGCCAAAAGGCTTTTCTCGCTCTCGAAGAAGAGAAGCAGGCCAATCTCAAGCGCAAGCTTGAAATCATTGAGCGCATCAAGGCGCTCGCTACTTCGCCAGAAGAAGCAAACAACGCATATCAGGAGTTCAAATCACTCCAGGCTGAATGGAAGGAAATCAAGACGATACCTGCAGAAAATGCTACAGACTTGTGGAAGAACTATCAGTTGTGCGTAGAGCAGTTCTACGACCTACTGAAGCTCAACAACGAAGCTCGCGAATACGACTTTAAGAAGAACCTTGAAATGAAGACTGCCATCTGCGAGACTGCCGAGAAGCTTGCAGAGGAAGAAGATGTCATCAGTGCATTCCACCAATTACAGGAACTGCACAATCAGTATCGCGAAATAGGTCCTGTTTCAAAGGAACTCCGCGAACAGATATGGACACGTTTCAAGCAGGCAAGCACTGCAGTGAACAGACGTCACGCAGCCCACTTTGAAGCTATACGCGCTAAGGAGGAGGAGAATCTGTCAAAGAAAACAGAGTTGTGCGAAAAAGTAGAAGCTATCGCTTCTGCAGATTGCAAGACTTCAGCAGAGTGGGAGGAGAAGACAAAGGAAATCATTGGCATTCAAGCCGAATGGAAAACCATCGGTTTTGCCCCTCAGAAGATGAACGTAAAAATCTTCGAACGATTCCGTCAGGCCTGCGACTCATTCTTCAATGCCAAGAATCTCTTCTTCAAGGAGCTCAAGGAGAAATTCACAGCAAACATAGAAAAGAAGAAAGCCCTTGTCGCTCAGGCTCAAGCTCTCGCTGACTCTACAGATTGGAAATCAACTTCCGACAAGCTCATCCAACTCCAAAAGGATTGGAAGACTATCGGCATGGTACCAAAG
>R06__coassemble_623_pt1 | contig 12874 bp, 8 predicted proteins | sample R06__metabat2_high_PE_030 | metagenome-assembled genome bin R06 | reverse complement strand
ACCTAATAACTAAAACCTAAATCTATTATTCTACTAACCTAAACAATCATTCAAAGATGTCATAAAGAAAATGTTTCCAAAGCATTTCTTGAATTGTCCGTAAGGGCGATTCATTTATTCGAAAGCTCCTTTTTCCCTTTTGACAATGCAAAAGTACTTCGAAAAATCTGTGTGCGCAAACAATAAAAGCAAAAACTTTAGAATTCTATCTTATTTTTGATTAATATCAATCGGTTGTGTTCGCACACAGGGTATTTTTGCCTTTTCAGCGCTTCTTGCAAACTGATGATATCAGGCATATCGGTAGATGCATTGGTATCTTTTAGAATATGGGGTGTGATAATGCGCTGAAATATTTGGTATAGTGAGGGAAATATTGTAAATTTGCATGCCGATAAGCCTATACTTATATATAATAGGTGTGCATGGCATTGAACAAAAGAATGCATAAAAATGATAAGAAACGGGCAGATAGACTTTGTGAAGTGTGTGATGATATTACCCATGATAGCATTCCACCTGGTCTTTATAGGTGCAAGTTATCCTGCTGCAAGGCATTTGTTTGTACATTCCACATGCCGGCGGATCGCATTCGCGGTAGCGGGCAGTCTCCCCATCGGTTGACAGTCGGATAAATTCGTCGCATCGCCATTCATCTCGGACGGCCTGCAATCTATAGATAAATTCAGACTTCGTAATACACACTATTAACCACAATTCGAGAACTAAATCATAAATCTATTAAAATGAATAAGACAACAAGGCTTTCTGCTGTATTCATTGCGGCTTTTCTCTTTTCATTCACCTCCTTCGCCGAAGGAAGGCACAAGTACACTTTTGACCAAGGGTGGACATTCCGACTTTGTAAGGATAAGTCGGAGGTGAAGAATGTACTCACTACTCTTGGAATAAGTGACTTTGATGCTTCAATGCCCAAGGCAGACGGCGTACAGAAAACAAAGGTAACAGACGACACAGAACCCGAACAGGCTCAGGTTACGGCAAGTGAGATAACCGTGTCTGCGGGAGGCAGCATAGTTTCTGACGGTACATTCCGCAAGATATGTATACCACATGACTGGAGCATCGAATTGCCTTTTGACCCGAAAGTAGGCGGTTCGGCCGGTTATCTTCCTGGTGGTCAGGGATTATATGTCAAAGAGTTTGAACTCCCGTCATCAGTGAAAAAGGCGGAATCCTTAAGTATCATCTTTGATGGAGTGTACCATCGTGCTACCGTTTGGCTCAATGGTCACCGCTTAGGGTATCATGCATACGGTTATACTGATTTCTCATTCGATATAACCCCCTATATAAATAAGGTGGGAAAAAACGTTCTGGTGGTTCATGTTGACCGTGAGGAGCAGTCACGCTGGTATACAGGATCAGGTATATACCGCCATGTATGGTTGCAGACCGCCAATAAGTCTCATGTGAAGCACAATGGGATATTTGTCAGGGCGAGTGTTGACGGAGACGTCAGTGTAAGTGCTGACGTTGTAGATGGATCGGATGTGAGATATTCCAATATCATTCTTGACTCAGAAGGAAAGAAAGTTGCACAGGCTGACGGTTGCAGTCTGAAAGTAAAGAACCCACGTCTGTGGGATATTGACAGTCCTGTGATGTACACGCTCGTGACTCAAGTGCGCAATGCTCGTGGAAAGATTGTAGATGAGGTGCGAACGCGTTTTGGATTCAGAGAAGTACGTTTCGACTCGGAGACAGGATTCTGGCTCAATGGCAAGAATATGAAATTGAAGGGAATGTGCCTTCATCAGGATGCGGGAAGCCTTGGTACGGCAGTGCCTGATGAGGTGTGGCTGCGCAGACTGAGAGCGCTGAAGGCTATAGGATGCAACTCGATACGCTGCTCTCATAATCCACCTTCGCCTGAATTTCTTGATATCTGCGACACACTTGGGCTGGTAGTCCTTGATGAGGCATTCGACAAGTGGAAGTCGGGATACTATAAGGATATGTATGACGACTGTGCGCATGCCGACATCTCCGACATGGTGCTTCGTGACCGCAACCATCCTTGTGTCATAGTGTGGAGCATAGGCAATGAAGTAAGTGAGGCTTGGAAGGAAGATAATGAGGGAGTGGACAGAGCCAGGGAACTCAATGAGATTGTCAAGGCACTTGATTCTACGCGCCCTACGATGGTGGCTTGCCAGCAAGGATTCCAAGACAAGTTCGGTGACGTGACGGACCTTGTAGGATATAACTATCTTGAGCCTCGCATGATAGCAGATCATAAGCGCAAGCCAAACCGTAAGATGTTCGTATCTGAAGCGTTTGTATATTATTCCGGTCTTAGAGAGAACTTAGTGCGTGACTTTGTAGAGAAGAATCCTTGGAACTTTGTGGCAGACAATCCGTTCATTGCAGGTTCGTATGTGTGGGCTGGCGTAGACTATCTTGGAGAATCTTCGCCATGGCCGGCAAAGGGATGGTGCTCCTGTCCTTTCGATATGACGCTGAAGGAACGTCCGCAGGCAGCTTACTATCATCCGGCATGGAAACCGGATGAGAACTATCTCAAGCTGGTAGTTCGCGACAACTGTTTTGACCAGGCCATAGGAACTGACCATTGGCAATATCCTCCTATGGCCGACACGTGGGACCTTCCGTATAAGGATTCACGCTGTGTGGAAGTGCGCTGCTACACAACATGCGACTCTGTACAGTTCTTTTTCCCTATGTGGAGTAATCCGCAACTGCCTCTCAAACCTCGCGTGACAAAGGATTATCCAGATCATTGCATCACGATACAGTTGCCTGCTCGTCAGGGTAAGGTGCTTGCTGTGGGATACAAGGGTGGCGTAGAGGTGATGCGTGACTCTCTTATAAATCATGGTCCTGTGGCTGATGTCAGACTTGATGCTGACCGCACCGCACTTTCCACTATAACCTCAGACTATTCTGAGTCCGCTTCAGGGAATACGGTCAGTCATATACGTATCACGCTGATAGATAAGGATGGTCTTGTGCAGCAGATGGAACCACGCGGGTTCAGGGTGGAGACGGAAGGACCAGTACGTCTGCTTGGTGTAGAGACAGGTGACATGCGCCGTCAGGTATCGTGGCGTACAACGCAACTTACTACATACTTCGGCGAAGGACTCATCAGACTGCAGTCAACAGCTGCTAAAGGTACTGCGCGAGTGCTGGTATATGTAGATGGCTTCAAGCAGCCTTTCGTGAAAGAGATAACGGTCAATTAATAAGTACAAGTGATGGGATAAACACAAAAGGCGTGGCTGCATGTTGTTGCAACTACGCCTTTTGCTTGTCTTGATTGCGCTCATGTCCTTATTGTGAAGCGTCTTTCCAGATCAGAGATTCTTCAGCCACTCCTGCAATTCCGTTCTCCAGATATTCTTATATTCCCATTCGCGGGCACACCATCCGTGTCCTCCGTAAGGATATACATGCAACGTTGCCGGTACTCCGTGGGAAATGAGTGCATTGAAATAGTCGGTACTGTTCTTCACCGGGACCACGGTGTCATCAGCACTTGCCAGAATGATGGCAGGAGGTGTGTCGTGTGTCACGCACTTGTCATTGCTATATTCCGTTTCGAGTTGACTGTCAGGGTTCTTCCCGAGGAGAAAGTCGTGTGTGCCCATGTGTGTGTAGCTGCGATCCATAGTGATGACGGGGTAGAAGAGAATCTGGAAGTCAGGACGCTCTTCTGCATTCTTATAGTGGGTGGCAGTCATGGAAGCGAGATGTCCGCCGGCGGAACAGCCTTGGATACCAAGTTTCTCAAATCCATATTCTGCCTTATGGCTCTTCATTATGCGCATTGCCTCATGGACATCGTCAAGTGGTACTTCTTTGTGACCGTTGGGAAGACGGTATTTCAGCACTCCGAGTACAAATCCCTGACTCTTGTACCATTCTGCAAGATTATGTCCTTCCGTTGTTCCCCATACGTCATAATATCCTCCGCCAGGGCAGGCAAGTATGGCTTTCCCGTTGGGATGCTCTGGTAAGTAGACTGTAAGGGTAGGGCGGGTTACGTTGCTTACATGGTCTTTGTATTCACGTTCGTCACCGGTGAAGCCGTTACTGGTGGGTGCACCATCTGGCCAGAGATTGAAGAGATATGTCTTATGCTGTCCAGCAAGGTCAAGGATGGCTTTGCGTAGTCCTTCAGCAGTTATTGCCTTTGCTATGACTTTGCCCTCCGGGTCGAGCAGAAAGAAAGCCGGTATCCAGTTCAGCTGGTAACTCTTGAATGTAGGGTCTTCACGGGTAGGCTTAAGATTGCTTATCTGTGTCCAAGGCATCTGTGACTTGCGCAGCATGTCTTTCCACTGCTTCTCGTTCCTGTCAAAACTCATGCCGAGCCATTCTATCGGTGTTCCGTCGATGCGCATGTCCTTTACGTCATTGTGAAGCAGCTTAAGTTGCGGAATCTCTCTGCGGCAGTCACCGCACCATGACGCCCAAAAGTCCAGGACCACGTATTTCCCACGGTACTGTGAGAGGGATATTTTAGTTCCGAGTGTGTCGGGCGCGGAGAATTCCGGCGCTGTGGTTCCTATCTTCATTGATGGCAAGTACTCTGGATGTCGGCTTGTCAGTGTGTCTTCTGCCATGGCTGATGCGCAGAAAGAAAGGCATAGCAGTGCAGTAAATAAGATTGTCTTTTTCATCTTTCTTGTCAGGTGTTGTTTTTTTGCTTGAATTAATATTTCTGTGCAAAAATACAACTTTTTCTGAAAAAATCGACGATAAGGTCTGTTTATATTTGCATGGACAGTAAATTATTTGTACTTTTGCAGAAGTCATCTTTACTTGACCTGATCAGAAAATGTCATATAAAAAATACATATTCTCATGAAAAAACTTTTATTCATACTGATAGCCAGTCTCATTGCTGTTTCTGTAAATTCACAGAACCGTCAGCACAAACCTTCTAATAAACCAGCTCAGCACTCAGAAAAGGTGATGAGGCCGAAGGAAGGCAAATCCTCTGTCTATGTTCACAGCGGTACGTTCAAATTCTATTCCGATGCAATGAAGATGGAGATTATTGTCAATGCATACGGCCGCTATTCCTCTGTCGTTGTCGATGGTACGGAGTTTCTTGGTACAGTGAACAAGGGACATATCGTTGCAAAGGAAGACAATGTTACGGTATTTGATGGATATATGTACGATGGTGGTAAGACATTGAGTGGCCTTTTCTACGGCAGACAGGTTCGCTTTCATAGGAGATAACAGCGATTTTGAAATGAATTAAAGTTCTTGAGGTACCTGCAAGTTCTATGAAAACAATAGAAGATATAAAGAACGCTGTTCTCGAAGATCTTTCTTCACGCCTTATTCATAGTGGTGTGATGTTTCGCATTTTCGGCAGAGTGAAGAGTGAGCGGTCACTCGAACATAAGATGCTCCTCAAAGGAGACAAGTATCGTAATGGTGCAAAGATACAGGATATGATAGGTCTGCGTATCGTATTGTACTATTATGATGATGTGGAATCCGTTGAGATGTTTCTATCTGCCAATAATCTTGTTGACCGTTCTGTAGATATTCCTGACATATCCAATTTCAGACCTCAGCGCCTTAATCTCGTCAAGAGACTTGATGATGCCTTAGTAGATGATTTTCGCAGTGCCTTGCCGGAGGCTTACGCACAGTATATTGATGACACGTATGAGATACAGATACGTACTGTGTTCTCTGAAGGGTGGCATGAGGTGGAGCATGACATGAGATATAAGTGCAAGGATGACTGGACGGGATGCGACTCCTATTCCCGACAGTTGAACGGCATCATTGCTACACTTGAGACTGCAGAGTGGAGCATGGGCGCTATTTTCCGAGAGATGTCTGACAAGAATTTGCTGCAACATAACTATACAGCCATGCTGCGTAATCAGTTGCGAATACGCTTTGCCAATGACAGCTTCAGTCCTGCAGTAGCGGATTACCTCAATGCTCATGAGGATGTTGTAGCAAAGATTCATCAGACAGACAGGGTCGTGCTGATATTGACTCTTCTCAGTCAAAACAGTCCAATGCCACTGACGTATGACAATGTAGTGTTTCTTATCAATCGCATTGATATAGGTGATGAAGGATTGGCAGCTTTGGCTAATAGAGCTTGACCCGGATGAACCATGGAAAGGGTATGATTTCGATTGTTTGACAGAATACAAAATCAGTTAGAATTTATGCATTACGTTATGAGACAATGTGTCCTGCTGTTAATGGCAATGTCGGTTACTGTATCGGCTATGGCGCAGCGTTCTGCGTTTTGGGGAGAAGAAGTGGATCAGAGGCATGATTCCATTCTGACGGCCATAACAGGTTCGCATGGATTGTCGTCAGACGGTGACAGACAGTTGCAAATGAAGTTGACGGACTTTGGGGCAAAGCAGACAAATGCCAGTAAGCAATATGACTGTAAGCCGGCTTTTGACCGGGCTATGCAGAAGGCACGCAAACAGAAATCAGGTCTGCATATCATTGTTCCTGCAGGCGATTGGTTTGTCAAAGGACCTATTCACCTTGTAAGTAACGTCACACTTGAGTTGCAGGAAAATGCAAGATTGCTCTTCAGTGATGATGCCGATGATTATCTTCCGATGGTAAAAACATCTTGGGAGGGAAATTTCTGTCAGAATTACTCACCATTCATATATGGCTGCGGTCTGACGAATGTAGCCATTGTCGGTAAAGGTACGATTGACGGTAATTGCGCCAACACGTTTCCAGCATGGCGCAAGAATCAGAAATCGGACCAGCAGACTCTTCGTTCCCAGTGTCATGATAATGTTCCATATTCGGAGCGTAACTATGGCAAGGGACATTTGTTGCGTCCTCATCTTATACAACTCTTCGGATCCAGTAACGTCACGCTTGAAGGAGTATTCATTACGAATTCGCCTTTCTGGTGTGTGCATCTGCTAAAGTGCGATAACGTGATATGCAGGGGACTGCGCTATGATGCCAAACTGGTGAACAATGATGGTATAGATCCTGAGATGACAAGGAATCTGCTGATTGAGGACATTGATTTCAATAATGGCGATGACAATGTTGCTGTCAAGGCAGGTCGTGACAATGATGGCTGGAAAGAAAGCGTTGCTTCTGAGAATATAATAATACGCAACTGCAGGTTTAAAGGTCTGCATGGTCTTGTAATTGGTTCGGAGATGAGTGCTGGCGTCAGAAATATATTCGTGGAAGACTGTACGTATGGCGGTTACAACAAGAGGGCGCTGTATATAAAGACGAACCCTAACCGTGGTGGTTTTGTGCATGACATATATTTCCGTAATTGTACCTTCGGTGAGGTAGAGGACTTGTTCTATATTACATCGATGTATGCAGGAGAAGGCAGTGACGACAATCACTTTACGGATATCTACGGTATCCATGTAAAAGATGTGCATGTAGATAAGGTGAACAATGCAGCCATCGTTCTGCAAGGAACAAGAGCAAAACGTCTGCATGATATCTCGTTTGAGAATGTCAATGCAGACGCATGTAAGATAGGTTTCTCGAGTGTAAATGCCCCTGACGTGAGACTTGTCGACTGTAATCTTGGTGGTGTTGTCAATTCTGCTCCGTCACAGGTCACTAAGAGTGACCGCTTGTTTGACAGATAAGCCCGGCACTACTGTTTCACACTACTTTTTCTTTCAGCTTTATTGTATATGTGTTGTCAGGAGTATTGTTCTTCCGATTATTCACATAATTGTACATGATGCTGGTGAAGAGACTCCGTAGTTTTGTGTAAGGCCCATTCTTCTGTGTCCTTAGCTTGTTGATCTCGATAACATTGAACTGCAGAGCATGGCATACATAGTTGTCCCATGCTTTCATGCATTCGTCGATAATCTTCTTTGGACTGTGCCCTTGTTCGTCTCCGGCAGCAAGGGCACAAAGAGCTTTGCCGAATGGCTCCGCAAGATATTTGTATGCCTCGTCCATGTCAGTTGTCTTTGTTATCTTAGGTACATAGGCTCTGACCATATATTTCAGTCTGTCGGCTTCCTTTCGAGAGAGATCTGTGTCGGGCCATTTACTGGTGGCATTGCCGAACATTGTGGCACTTGTTACCTTCATGGTGCCTTTCTGTAGGTCAAGAGTGATACTGCGATATGGACTTGGATAGCCACTCAAGGCGCCTGTCGTGATATCGGTAATGCTCCCATAGAGTGTTGAAGCTGTCTTGATGCTTTGGATATGGTAGTGGCCGGTAAACAGCACTTCTATTCCTGCGCGTCGCAAAGAATTCCTGACTTCACCGATGGATGGCTGTCCCTTTATCTTTTCCATATTGACCATGGCTGTAGGAATGAAAGTGGCAGTCTGGTCGTGATGCTCAAGAATCTCGTGGTGCATCATGCCAAGTACCATGCGATGCTCCTGCCTTGCCTTTGCTGCGGCATTTTCTACCCAGCGGAGCAGTCGGGAACTGACGCGTCCGTGTACCGCGCGGTACTTATACTTGTTAGGTATTATGCTGTTGATGCATATAAGGGCAAGACCGTCCTTTGGGTAAACCATATATGAGTTGGACAGGGTATCCGTCATTACAGCCTGTGCATATCCATCCTGATAATACATCTGGACAAACTCTTTCTCTGAGACTGACGGCACTTTTTCGGTCTTGTCACCTTTATATTGATAGGCACATGGATTCTCCATGTCGTGATTGCCTGGGATTACATATACTTTAATGCCTGCCTTCCTTACTTCGTCGAGTTTTGATGACACATACTGGTGTGATACCAATTCACCATCCTTAGTGAGATCGCCTGGAAGCAGGAGAATGTCAGGATGCTCCTTTATTACCTTTGCAGTGAAGTCTCCAAAGAGTTGCTGACTGTTTTCCATTGCTTTTAGGTCGTGCCCCATATAGTTGAGAAATGCCTGACCGTAAGGGAGGTCAAAAAGTTCTTTTGACATTACGTGGGGGTCACTTGCCAGCATCATCTTTATCTGTCCTGATGCATAAAGTGGCAGTATCACTAACAGCATCAATATGTATTTGCGTATTTCCATGAGCGCAAAAGTACTAACTTTTCTTCATACTTCAAAATATATGATGCGTTTTTTAGTTTTTTGTTTTTTTTAGTTGTCTGGTTGTTTGATGTATCAAAGTTGAGATGAGTTTGGTCCAAAGTCTACTCAAGTTTGGGCTAAAGTGATGTTGAGTTTGGTCCTAAAATACATTATTACCCCATCTTGGATTATTTTTACCCCTTTGATAGTCCAACAAAAGTTTTTGACACGTTTTTCTGTAATTTTTGACATGAAAAGCAAGTGAAAAGTATTGTGGAGTTTCAGAAAATGCCTTACCTTTGCATCAGTTAACAGAAAAAGACGCGATAGGTGTCACGTATTATATGACACTTGTTCCAGTCTCAATGAATAGGAATAATAGTTTAAATAAAAAGATTAGTTTGGTTAATTAGTTAGGGGAGAAAAGCGGTTGCACGTGAGTGTCATCGCTTTTTCATTTTGTGTTTGCTATTCTACTTGTATTATTCCTGGTTTGCTTGAGTAACATATCCTTTTCAGCTTGTATCAATTGCTATAATTATGTTTGAAAAGCTATTGGTTTCTCACGGAAAAACATTAATTTTGCAAATGTGTTTTGAAGCAATGTCTGTCTGTATAGTCAGTTGTGATTAGAAATTATAATCCTGTTTCAGAATGGATAATTATGAGCCAGCATTGTTTTTCCATTTTTAAATGATGACTAAACGATTAATATATTTTTCTACTCTTATGCTTATGAGTTGTGGACTTAATACTTCGCAAGGTGACTATGACAAGCAGGTGAACGCGCTTTACGACAGAATGTCGATGGATGAGCGCGTGGCACAGTTGCGCAGCTGTTTCATGGATGAACTCTTTGGTGATGACGGTGAACTTGACACTGCTAAATGCAGCAGACTCATTCCATGTGGCATCGGACACTTCTCGCAGTATGCCAGTCAGAAACCTATGTCGGCCAACTTGTTGCGTGACCGTGTGAAGAAGGTACAGGAATGGCTTATGACAAACACACCAAATGCTATCCCCGCACTGTTTCATGAGGAAGTACTCACCGGAATCAATACAAAAGATGCTACGATATACCCACAGCAGATAGGTCAGGCATGTTCTTTCAATCCGGAATTAGCCGAACGGAAAGCACGTCAGACTGCGAAAGAGATGCGTGCTATGGGTGGTGTGTTGTCATTGTCGCCGATGGTTGATGTATGTCGTAATCCAAGTTTCAATCGCCTTGAGGAATCTTATGGCGAGGATGCTTACCTGTCTGCTGTCATGGGATCAGCTTTCGTTCGTGGCTTGCAATTAGGAGACATGAAGAAAGGAGTGGGGACATGCTCCAAGCATTATCTTGGCTATGGTGGAGGCGGTGATGCCGATGAGAAGGAACTAATGGAGGAAATACTTCTTCCACATGAGACGATGATTCGTCAGGAAGGTAGTAAGGCTGTGATGCCGGGATATCATGCCGTTCATGGTACAAAATGCGTTTCGAATAAAGAAATACTCACAGATATACTGCGGGGATACATAGGATTTGATGGCATGGTCGTAAGTGACTATACAGCAGTGGATCAGATTCCGGATCTTAAGGACGAGGTAGAGCGTGCGGCGGCAGCAATAAATGCAGGCAATGATGTTGATTTTCCGTCAGGCAATTGTTATTCTCATCTTCCGGAAGCTATTGCCAGAGGCTTGGTCAAAGCAGAGACGTTGGAGCGTGCAGTGAAGAATGTATTAAGGTATAAGTTCCGTTGCGGCCTCTTTGATAAAGATGCGTATATGTATGCAAATGGAAATATAATACTTGACTCACCTGAAGACAGGGCGACCTCATATAGGATAGCCACGCAATCTATAGTGATGCTCCAGAATAATGGGGTACTTCCACTTACGGGTAAGAAGAAAGTATTTCTCACAGGTCCCAATGCTAATACGATGTGGGCGATGTGTGGAGATTATTCGTATCCATCCATGGCGTACTTCTGGAAAAAGACCGACGTTGGCAGTGATAATCCACATATAGTAAGTTTGAAGGAAGGGATGATCCGGCATCTACCGAGTGAGATGCAACTCCTGTATTCACGCGGATGTGACTGGACAGAAGAGATAGAGACCTTGTATCAGGAACTTGGTGATGAGCGTGCTTGGGAATATGAGATACTGCATCGCAAGGTTGAGACTGACGAGGAAACAGATGAAGTTGAGGCTCTGTCGTTGGCTAAGGAGAGCGATGTTATCGTATGTGCTGTCGGAGAAAATGTTATGCTGTGTGGTGAGAACCGGGATCGTAAGGGATTGCGCCTTCCTGGACGTCAGGAAGAATATGTAAGGAAACTTATAGCAACCGGAAGACCTGTCGTGCTTGTAATCTTCGGGGGTAGGGCACAGGTTATATCCGGCATAGCGGAAGAATGCGCAGCCATTATCCAGGCATGGTATCCTGGTGAGGAAGGTGGCAATGCCGTTGCCGACATCCTTTATGGTAATGTGTCTCCATCGGGCAAACTTAGTGTGAGCTATCCAAACACAGAGATACATGAGCCTATATGCTATAACTATTCCGCGTTGAATGATTCACGCGTGGCATGGCCTTTCGGCTTCGGACTGAGTTACACCAACTTTGAATATGATAATCTACAAGTGCCACAGGAGATTTCATCAGAGGAAGAATCATTCACGGTGTCGTTTGATATAGCTAATACTGGTTGCATGGATGCAGACGAGGTGGCTCAGATATATCTCTCCCCTAAGTCACCGGATCTTCCTATCCGTCCGATTCAGCTTCAGGGATTCTCACGCGTAAGTATGAAGAGAGGCGAGTCGCATACTGTATATATAAAGATGTATACAGACCAACTTGGATATTACACAAGTGATAATGCACGCCGGCAATGGAACATACAGCCGGGTGATTATACAATCAAGGTGGGTTCTTCCTCTACGGATATACGGCTTTCTGCAGATATGACACTCAAGGGAAAGAAAGTAACCAAGCCTTTGAGAGACCACTATTTCTCTTCTTGCGGTCAGTGATTCATTACATGCTTATGTCTTCTTCCGTTGATTGCTGACTGTCATTCTCGTCTGCAGCATCTGCTACATAGAAATCACCGAGGCAATAGTCCTCTGACGGAATATCATAGTAACTTCCCTTGCTGCGAACGAACTCCATCAGTTTGTGGAATGTGAAGTTCTCACTGAGCAGCACAGGATTACCGATGAGTACAAGGTTAAGTCGTGCGCGTGTCATAGCGACGTTAAGTTTTCGGTCAATGACCATGCCGTCCTCCTCAAAGACATTATTGGTGAGAAAGTTAAGCTGGTATGACTGCTGGATCGTGAATCCGTAGATGATATAGTCGCGCTGGCTGCCCTGGTATCTCTCCACTGTATCTATAGTGATGTCATGGAGTATGCTGATATTGAATCTGTCTATCGCATTGCGTACGGTTGATATCTGATTGCGATAAGGCACGATGACACCTACCGTGCTTTCTTTATTGAAAGTGTCTCTCGTGAGAAGGTATATCTGATATACTGTAGCAGCAATCATCTCGGCTTCTACTGTGTTGGTCTTCAGTGATTGCGAAAGACGTGGGGCTTCCGATGCCACAAAGGAAATCCTGTGCTTTGTGAGCATTCGGGCAATGGCATTGTCTGAATTTGCCATTATGTTTGGCTTAAGCTGATGCTCCAATGGTACGACATTAAGTTTGCCGCCATAGAAAGCAAGGTTGCAGAATTCTGCAATGTCTCTGTGCATGCGTCCTTGGTTTGTAAGCATGTATACGAACCTCTCGTCATATCCGTCTGCTGTCTTCATGCTCAGTAGCAG
>R06__coassemble_622_pt1 | contig 12905 bp, 10 predicted proteins | sample R06__metabat2_high_PE_030 | metagenome-assembled genome bin R06 | reverse complement strand
GGATGTATATGTACATGGCATTCCAGAGACTGTCAGCAAGATTGTATCCAATGGCACTGAGGTGACATTCCGTAATGTTCCTGTTGGAGGGCTATACATACTGCATGACCGAACTGCAGGAAAAGAAGAGAGAATATTCACTTACGAAAAAGGTGAGGTGATATGGCATTAAGAAAGATTAAATATTTACTTGTTATACTTTTACTGTTGCTCCCCATAAAAAATTTGGCGCAAAACGAAAGTATATATTTTGTAGAACGTGAGGCAGATTGTGGAATTATTTCAAAAGAAATAAAATCTGTGACAAAACAGTTCACATTGATGAATGAATCAAACCAAAACATTACTATTGCCTCATATAAGACAGGTTGTGGATGCACGACTGTTTCGTATAATAAAAGAAAGATAGAGCCAAACGATAGCATCAAGTTCTATGTCACAGTTAAAACAGAACACAAGTGGGGAAGATTTGAAGAAAACGTACTCGTAAGAATTTCCCCAAACAATATCCCGTTTGTCTTGTGTATTAAGGGAATAAAGGAATATGCGGTGGTTCAATAGATTTATAATTTCATACTGTAGATCAAGCATTTTTTATACAGTTATTACTCTATGTAGCATTTTCGCTACGGGACTTTTCGTTGATCAGTATATCCTAGCAAAATGGCTTTTAGTACTACTTTTCTTATCTTTTTGGGGCATTTCTACAGTTCTTACTCCTCCAAGTAATATAAGCAGATTAACTTTTCACAAGTGGTTTAGCTTTGTCTGTCTTTTTCATACAGTTCTTATAATACTTGTTAGCATTTGCGTTATAGTGCAAATATATGTATTAGGCAATTGGAAAAACCCACGTGATTCTATCTATCCATTTGACAATGTTGCTGGTGTTGTTTCGTGCATAGTTCCATTAATTCCTTTCGCTCTGCATGAATGTAGGAAACATAGCAAATCCATATTGTATGTAGTAATAATAACAGCCTTTATTGCTTTACTTTCGACAGAATCAAGAACAGGGATAATTTCTGCATCGGTAACTTTTTCCGTCTACTGTTTTTTAGAAAAGCCCAGGAACAAAAATTATATAGTGTACCCACTTATACTGTTGGCAATAGTAATTCTCCCATTGATTATAATACTGAGACCAGAATCTGTTATTGGAAGGTTGCTCGTCTGGATCGTTTCTTTCCATATGATTGTAGATAAGCCCATATTCGGATTCGGGAGTGGTGGATTTGAGCGGTATTATATGGATTATCAAGCTACATATTTTTCAGAGAATCCTACATCTAGTATGCTGATATATTCAGATAACATTCGAACACCTTTCAACGAATATCTTCTTATTCTCGTAAACTTTGGATGTGTAGGTTTTATTTTCTTTTTATTGCTTGTTTATTTGCTGTTCGGATGGTATAGGAAGTCTGTTTTTGAAGGAAGAAATGTTGCACTATGCAGTCTTCTGAGTATTTCAATCATGGCATTGTCTTCTTATCCTTTGGTTTACCCCTTTGTTTGGATAATTATGATAGTAAATATAATAGTCCTCGTACCAAAGAAGATTAATTTTATGGTTATGAGAGCATATCGATCATATAATTTTTCCATGCGAATCATTTTAGGAGCGCTTTCCTTCTTGCTTATGAGTTGTACAACAAAACAAATTTCTCTCGAAAGAATATTGTACAAGTATACTTCAGGTGATATAAAATGGTTTTCTAAGTCGGATATTCCAGATCAAATTCGTAATTCTGGACTCTATATGTTTGAGATGTCGACTTTAGCTTATGAGAAAGGTAACTATGAACTTTCCATAAAACTTCTAAAAAAATGTTTGGATTTACGTGCTAATTATGACACAACTCTCGACTTGGGCATTGCCTATATGAAAACTAATGAATACGGCGAAGCTCGGCAATGTATGATAAAAGCACATAATATGATACCCTCCAGATTTTATCCTTTATACTATTTGGCTATCATAGCAGAAATAGAACACAAGACTGACGAAAAAGATAAATTGTGCAATGAAATTCTTTCAAAAAAAGTAAAGGTGTATTCTTCTGACATTTTGATTATCAGACATAAGGCTAAGAAAATGTTGGATGACAACACCTAACTTCATTTTCCATTGACTAAAGGCGTTTATATAGTCTGCATAATCAATAACTTCTCCATCCTGCAAGAATGTTTCTTTTTCTCCTTATCATAATTGATGCCAACAAGGAGGAAATTGTCAATGTACAGCGGAGTACTACTAATGATTGGTATTATACAAGTTTCGCAAATCGATTTTCGGTCAGATTTTCAATTAGATTTTGAGGAGCAGAGCGACGACCATCAATATGCCTCATCGTTAGATTATTTTCAGTAGGATTTTCAGTTTGGATTTTTGGAAAGATTTTAAAATCCTTACTGAAAATCATACTGATAATGATTAGGACTAATTTCTGCTCCAAAGAGGTCGCTTCTATATAAAAAAAAATCTCTTATTATATCACATTTGTGTTTGCCTTTAGGCAATGAGGACTTCGCTCAAAATCTTCACCACGAATCATACTAAAAATCTTTATGCACATGTTTAGCTGAGCGCCGAAGGTGCGCAACCTAAAAGGGCGGTCCGTAAGGGCCGTCATGGAATGTTCACATAGTAGGAGCGCCGAAGGTGCGACACCTAAAGACAACAACAGAATATAGGTGTCTCACCTTCGGCGCTCCGTTACGTCATGCATCTTTATAACAGCCCTTACGGACCGCACTTTCAGGTATCGCCCCCTTGGGGCTCCGCAAAACGTAACACATCACATGTATTCCTGAGGTGGGAAACTTCAACAGGTTACACTTCCTCACCGAAGAGAGTGGCGGAGGTAGACCTGACAATCTTTACGCGGACAAAGTCACCGATATGGTGGCTGCCTTTGTCGAAGACGACCATCTTGTTCTGTGGAGTACGACCACAGAGTTGCTCTCGTGATCGCTTGCTGTACTTCTCCACCAGAACGTCGAATTCCTTGCCTTCGTCGAGTTTATTGGCCTCAGCGGAGAGTTCGGTCTGCAGGTGGATCATCTCATTCAGTCGTCGTATCTTCACATCCTCGGGGATATCGTCAGGAAGATGCTTTGAAGCGTATGTGCCAGGACGCTCAGAATACTTGAACATGAAGGAAGCATCGTAACCTACCTCGCGCATGAGGGAGAGCGACAGTTGATGATCCTCTTCTGTCTCTGAATGATATCCCACGAAGATATCGGTAGTAATGGAGCAGTCAGGAATAATGCGCTTGATAGCCTCAACACGTCCCATGTACCACTCACGGGTGTATTTTCGGTTCATTAGTTTAAGGATACGGTCTGAACCGCTCTGTACAGGGAGGTGGATATGATGGCAAAGATTGGCATGTGAAGCGATGACCTCGAGTGTCTCATCACTCATATCCTTAGGATGGCTTGTGGTAAAGCGCACGCGCATCTCCGGTACTGCCTCTGCCACGCGGGCAAGGAGTTCAGGGAAGAGCACGTGACGGTCTCCTTCCTCGCAGTTGTATGAGTTGACATTCTGTCCGAGAAGGGTGAGTTCCTTGAATCCCTTGTCGCGAAGGTCACGGCATTCCTTGAGGATACTCTCCACTTCACGTGAGCGCTCACGGCCTCGTGTGTAAGGCACGATGCAGTAGTGGCAGAAGTTGTTGCAACCACGCATGATGCTTACGAAACCACTTATCCTGTTGCCAGAGATGCGCTGTGGCACTATCTCACGGTATGTCTCCGTCAACGACAGTTCGATGTTCATCGCTTTATGTCCCAGTTCGCACTGAGCAATAAGGTCTGGGAGATTGAGATAAGAATCAGGTCCTGCCACAAGGTCAGCAAAGTGGTTCTGCATCAAGTCATCCTTAACGCGCTCTGCCATGCAACCGAGCACACCGAGGATCATCTTATGTCCCTTGCGGCGCTCTGCCTCGAGTGCCTCAAGTCGGTGATAAATCTTGTTCTCCGCATTCTCTGTCACCGAACAGGTATTGAGGAATACAGCATCAGCCTCCTCTATATTCTCTGTCACCTCATAGTCCGCCATCTTCATTACAGAAGCAACGACTTCTGAGTCTGCCACATTCATCTGGCAGCCGTATGTCTCTATAAACAGTTTCTTCATTGCGTCTTTTTTATTTTGCCGGCAAAGGTAGTCAATTTATTCCACATGGCAAAATCGTACTGACAATAAAATCTCCCGGTCCCAACCATTTGCCAGGTTGAAACCGGGAGTTCTCGTGATTCTTGTTCGGATGTGGACATGGCAGATTGCGCTTATGGCAATTCGCTATCGTCTTAATATTCCCATAGGTTGATGTGTATGCTTCGCATGATGGAAGAGAACTATATTTCCAGTAACTTTTCGAGCTGCGATAGACATTTTCAAATCCTGACAAGTTGGCTTATGGCATTCTCAATCTTTGCCGCCACATCATCATTTACTTCATTTACAATGATGTCATCTGACTGTCTCATAGTGTCTTCCTCTTACTGCTAAAGCGCTTTATCTTCTGTCCCGTCCTCTTATCTGTCAGATAAGGCGAAACGGGTAGTTCTGGTATCATATCAGCAATACCTTCCAAAGTACCGCTAATGCGCATTATCTTTAGTAATGTTCCGAGAGTTATGTCTTGGCTCTTACCTGACTCTATTCTCTTTATCGTAATGATGGATACACCGCTTTTTTCCGCAAACTCTTGCTGGGAGAAACAGCAGCTCAGCCTTACGGACTTAATCCGTAGGCATATTTCATGGATAATTTCATCATCACTGAAATCATAGATATTGAATTTGTCTAAAGACTGCTTCACTTGGATAATTTTAACTTAAAGTATCATTTATGATACATAAAGTATATATATTTTGCGGAATAACCAAATAAAATACTTGAAAAATTATTTTTCTCAGCTTTAGCATTTGGCTAAAGCTGAGAGGTCATAAGGTTTTAAGGTCGCTTCGCTTGTAAGGTCTTAAGGTAAGAATGCTGGATATTCCGTGAATTTTCCTGTCATAACCTTACAACCTCATAACCTTAAACCTCATAACCCTAAAACCTTAAACCTCACCGACTTGAGCAAATGCGAAAGTCGAGTTATTTTTCCAAGTATCGCTGCAAAAATTAAAGGAAGCCAAATTCGCATGAATTGGACTTCCTTTGATTTTTTTTTGATGATTTTTAGCCATAAGATGTTTCTACCTTGACAGAATCATCTTTTTCTATCTTATGTATACAACTATAACTCCGTGCCAGAAGCCGAGTAGTTCTTTCCGTCCTTGACTATATTGACACGTCCCTTGGTGTCTATTATCTTTCGTACAGCTTGGTTGTTTCGACCTTCAGCTTTGACAACATTGATGGAACTGCTTACAGGACGAGTGATAGTCAAGCTGTTGATATATGTGTTGCTCGACTGGGCGCGCGAGACATAAAGCGTAGTCTTACCGATCAACTCCGTATCAGTTGCAGATACAGTGTATTGCTTGGAGCTTGTTGCCTTTTCATTGGAGTACTGGTTGTCTGCCATGAAGCATATCTCGTTTGATGCAGTGGCGTTGCCTGTGAAGGAAATGACGTCTCCCTCCTTGAGAGGTTGGTCGAGAACGATCTGCAGGTAGATGTCATTCTTCGGTGTGCGTATATGGCGCTGACTGCTGTCAGAGCCTATTACCTTCTGTGCCGACGAAGCATCTGCACGCAGTCCGATATATGCAGTGCCGCCAGTGAGTGTGGAGCAATAAGAGCTTATTGACTTTGTGTCAGCAGTATACTGAATACTCAAGTCGGAAGCACTGCTTGAAATGGTAAGTGTAAAGATGGTCTCACCATCGGTGCTACTTCCCGAATTACCGCCACTGGTGCTGCTTCCGCTGCTGCTTCCACTTGCCACGCTCGCAACCTTATTGCCTTCGTTGTCGAAGCATGAGGCCGTGAGCTGTGTCTTAATTGCCTGCTGGTATTCATCTGCACTTGCTGCCGGAATGCTTTCAGCATACTCCTGCCATACGTCAATCTTGCCTGCACCGGAGTAAGTCTCGCATATCTGGGGCACATTCTTTGCGCTGTCGTGGTTGTTGATGAAGTATGTGCTCGCTGTCTGTGTTGGCACCCATGAGCCTACGCATGAGTAAGAAGTAAGATCATATTCAGCATCATGTTTTGCAGGATCGTTGATGAATGTGATGGCATCGGCAAACGGTGAGGTAATGACGCGGCGGCAGTTGTCATAGATAATGCCGAAGCCCTCGTCAGTGTTGATATTGAGAGTGGCTCCTTCACCGCCATCAGGGAGAATAGGTGCCTTGGTATCCTTGAAGTAGCAGGCGTCAGCATAGCAGACTGCCTGTGAACGGAGGTCCCAGCCATCGGAGCAGTTCTCCTGATAGTTGTTCATATAGTGCACTTGACCACCACGTTGCAGTGGAAGTCGTGAACCGTCGATGTCCTTATAGTAGTTATGATGGGCAGAGATAGTGCGGCAACCATCATAGATATCACTGTTACCCTTGCCCCAGAGGCATGCTTTGTCGTGGTCGTGGAAATAGTTGTATGAAACGGTGAGCCACTGTACATTGTTCTTACAGTCGAGCAGTCCGTCGTAGCGGTCTTTGTTGTCTGCATCACCATTGAAGAACTCGCAATGGTCTATCCATATGTGACTGGAGAAATCTGTCTTAGCAGAGTTCTGGTCTGCCTGTATACCAATGCAGTCTGGGTCGCCCGTCTCAACCTGTACACCATCGCGCCAAGCCACTATCTTGTTCTCTCCATTCTTGAGAATAGGCGCACCAAGCATTGTGAAGCGGCAGTTGCGGATGATGACGTTGCTCTGGCACTGCATGACGAACGTGATGCGTGAGAAGAGCGGTGCCTTTCCATCCTTGTTGATACCGATGAGTGTCTTATTGGATGCCACCATGATACGCTCGCCGTATGTAGACTTGACGCCCTCACTGCCATCCTGCGCATCACAGAGATGTCCTTTAGATGAAGAATCAATGTAGCAGTCGATGCCGGTAGTTATGTCGTGATCCACGAGTACTATGTATGGTTTGCTCGACTGCAAGTATGCCTGCAGCTGAGCAAAGTTGTCGGCATAGACAACGGTTCCTCCCTGACCGCCGGTCGTACCGCCAGCATGATACCAGTTGTTGCCTTCCACACCGCTGTAGGCAGCAAAGCCGTCGATGCCGAAGTTACGTCCGTTGATAATCTGTGCATCCATGCATAAGGCAGAGATAAGACAGATAATAAGTAAGAATGTTCTTTTCATAGTTAAATAGGAATTTTATGTAGATATAAGTGTTAGTCCATGCACTCATCGCGATACGACGGTGCATCTTCATAGTGTACAAAGGGTTTGATGCTTCGGTTACTTGTATGAGTCAAGTTTCTTGAGGAAATATTCACGGAAGTCGCTCCACTTATAGTAGCAGCCTTTCCATGCCTTGATAGGAAGTGTAGCCTCATCCTCATTGAGAAGTACCTTGAATACAGGATCCCTGTCATTGTCATTCTTATGGTAGAAGATGAACTGGACGTTGCATCCCATAGGGTAGATACGGTAGTTGAGCCATCCCTTGTCGTCGAGTTGCTCGAGATCCTCTATCTGAGCGCCGTAGCCATTGAGGTCAAGAAGAGCCACGAGTGGCATGACGATGACCTCATGTCCATAGCGGAGCGTGGCTCCTGGATGCGGCAGTTGAAGACATGAGTCGGCCTCTGATATTATCTTACGAAGCAGGTTGCGCTGAACGAGCGGTTGCTGAGCACCGTTGAGCGGACTTGCAGCATAGTTGATGTACCACCATGCATTCTGCTTCTGCCACTGGTCGTACACCTCGTCCTCATTGAAGAGATCATAAAGCGACAGATGATGGCGGAGCTCGGTGCTCTGCACGTTGGACGCAAGTTTCCAAAGCATGTCCATAAGTTCGTTTGCCTTGACGTTGGTCTTCACGTAATCCTCGCTACTGAAGAGTTCGGCCATTACGCGGTCGGGATGTGAGTGTGCAGAATAGAAGGCATCGTATTTTTCGTGCGCCAGCTTAGGCATCTTCTGACTGTTGAGCTTACGGTCGTTGAAGTTCATGTAGTACATGTCGTGCTCCGATGCGTCGTGCTTCACGTTGAGGGCAGGATTCATAAGGAGCAACTGCTGAAGTGCATTCTCCATCGAGAGGATGCAGCGGATAACCACCGTGGACTTGGCGTCGACGGTGACATTGCCCTTGAAGACTTCAGGGAAGCGTTCATACATTCGCTTTGCTATTCCCTTATGCTGTTCGGCTCCGCGCTGCGTAAGTTCACCATCGCGTCCCTTTGCCTCATCGCGGATGAGGCGCAGTTTCTCCATTGTCTCCTTGCCTTTAGGTGTGAGAGCATTGGCGCTGTCAGCTTTGAGAAGGATATTATATGCCTTGTCATAGTCGCGAGTACCGATAAGGTAGCGTGAACCATGACGTCCATAGTGGCTTATATAATATGGAGTGTATCCGGCAGGCGCAGCAGAGAGTTGCTTCTGCGGACCGTAGTAGGCTGTGTAATTGGAACCAGAGAGGCTGACGTCCTTACGTATGTCGTCGCGTGACTGCTGTGCCATTACCGACAATGACAGGCAGAAGGCGGATGTCAGCAGAAAGATTTTCTTCGTTGTATTCATTTTTAGTTATTTAGGATTGTCAAAGTAAAATCAAAATAAGTCAACACACTGCAATACAGTAAGTTGACTTATCCTGATGTAGTCCCACCGGGAATCGAACCCGGATCAAAGGTTTAGGAAACCTACGTTCTATCCATTGAACTATAGGACCATTTCGGGATGCAAAGTTAATAGAAAATGATGAAAAAGCAAAAAGAATGATTCGATTTTTTTGTAATTCAGCGTTTTTGCAGTACTTTTGCATGGACTATCATATACACACGTCGCAATGCAGAAATGCCGGAGAGGCAATTTCTTCTTTTCCAGTAATGCATTTCCATCTGGACTATGTATATAATCCATTTATCTTACGATTCAAGATTCTCTACCTCGTATATGAACACTATAAAACTGAATAACGTCAGCATCGGTTATGGCAGAAAAGTTGTGGCGGAAGGCATAACGTCTACCCTCTGCAGCGGTAAACTCACTTGCCTCCTTGGAGTCAATGGTGCAGGTAAGTCAACATTGCTGCGTACACTTTCTGCCTTCCAACCGGCACTTGGGGGCACAATAGACATCAATGGACGCGACATCTGCGAGATGAGTCCAAAGGAACGTGCGACGACAATATCCGTGGTTCTCACGGAGAAGACTGACCTGCAGAACATGACGGTGCGCGAACTTGTGGCAATGGGACGCGCCCCCTACACCGGCTTCTGGGGCACAATGGAACAGGGGGACTGCAACATGGTGGATGAGGCCATGACACTTGTCGGCATAACAGGTCTTGCTGACCGCATGATACAGACGCTGAGTGATGGAGAGAGACAAAAGACAATGATAGCGAAGGCACTTGCACAGCACACGCCTTTCATCTTCCTTGATGAACCTACAGCTTTCCTTGACTTCCCCTCAAAAGTAGAAATGATGCATCTTCTCAAGCATCTCTGCCGCGAACAGGACAAGGCTGTTATCATGTCGACGCATGACCTTGACATAGCACTGCAGATGGCAGACCAACTATGGTTGATGAACAAGGATAGCGGCATCACTATAGGCTCACCGCACGAGCTGGCTGACAGTGGTGACATCAGCGCATTCGTATCCAATCCACACATTCATTTCAATCCATCCGACTTCTCTTTCTGCCTGGATTATGAGTAGCAGACACGGCACATGCAAATGAAAGTTCGTGGTTTTTGATTTATTGTAGGCTTAATTATTGTATGTCTGCGAAAAAAATATTAATTTTGCAGTCAGAAATCAAAAACTCATTATATAATGGAACAGAAACAATATAAGCGTACTACTGTCACCGCCGCTCTGCCTTATGCTAACGGTGGCGTTCATATCGGACATCTGGCCGGTGTGTATGTACCGGCAGACATATATGTCCGCTATCTCCGTCTTAAGAAAAAAGACGTCGTCTTCATCGGTGGCTCTGATGAGCATGGTGTGCCTGTTACTATCCGTGCCCGCAAAGAAGGTATCACGGTTCAGCAGGTAGTAGACCGTTACCACGAGATGATTAAGAAGTCATTCGAAGAATTCGGCATCTCTTTCGACATCTATTCGCGTACTACAAGCGATATCCACAATAAGTTCGCTTCCGACTTCTTCCGCAAGCTTTACGATGACGGCAAGCTGCAGGAGATAACAGAGGAACAATACTGCGACGAGGTGACAGGTGAATTCCTCACCGACCGCAACATCGTAGGCACTTGTCCACGATGCGGGGCTGAGGGGGCTTACGGCGACCAGTGCGAGAAGTGCGGTGCTACGCTCTCTCCTGAGGAACTGATTAATCCTACAAACAAGAATAATCCAGGTCACGGTCTCGTGAAGAAGCCTACAAAGAACTGGTACCTCCCACTTGGCAACTATCAGGAATGGCTCAAGAAGTGGATACTTGAGGAGCATAAGGAATGGCGCCCTAATGTATACGGTCAGTGCAAATCATGGCTCGACATGGATCTTCAGCCACGCGCTATGACACGTGACCTCGACTGGGGTATCCCTGTTCCTGTAGAAGGTGCCGACGGTAAGGTGCTCTATGTCTGGTTTGATGCTCCTATCGGCTATGTTTCCAACACAAAGGAACTCTGCGAGAGTAATCCGGAGAAATGGGGTACATGGCAGCAGTGGTGGCAGGACGACGATACACGTCTCGTTCACTTCATCGGTAAGGACAACATCGTGTTCCACTGCCTCATCTTCCCAGTAATGATGAAGGCACACGGTGGATACATCATGCCCGACAACGTACCTGCTAACGAATTCCTCAATCTTGAGAACGACAAGATATCTACATCACGCAACTGGGCTGTATGGCTCCATGAATATCTCGTTGATCTCCCTGGCAAGCAGGATGTGCTGCGCTATGTACTTACCGCTAACGCTCCACAGACAAAGGACAACAACTTCACTTGGAAGGATTTCCAGGAGCGCAACAACTCTGAACTCGTGGCCATCTACGGTAACTTCGTTAACCGTGCGCTTCAGCTCACCAAGAAATACTTTGGTGGAATAGTTCCTGAGTGCGGTCAACTTATTGACGTCGACACAAAGGCTATTGAGGAATTCAAGAATGTAAAGAAGAATGTAGAGCAGCTGCTTGATGAGTTCAAGTTCCGTGAAGCACAGGCAGAGGCTATGAACCTTGCCCGCATCGGTAACCGCTATATCACTGAATGCGAGCCTTGGAAGGTATGGAAGACTGACCAGGAGCGCGTGAAGACAATACTCTTCGTTTGCCTTCAGCTTACAGCTAACCTTGCCATCGCATTCGAACCATTCCTCCCATTCTCAAGCAAGAAACTGCGCGAGATGCTTAACCTTGAGTCATTCGACTGGGAACAGCTCGGCAGCATGGATATTCTCCCTTCTGGCAAGCAACTTGCTGAACCTGCACTCCTCTTCGAAAAAATAGAGGACTGCGTCATCGAGGCACAGCTCCAGAAACTTGAAGACACGAAGAAGGCTAACGAAGCAGAGAACTATCAACCTGAACCAGTGAAGGAGAACGTGGACTTCGATACGTTCGAGAAACTCGACATCCGCGTGGGTCTCGTCACTTCCTGCGAGAAGGTGAAGAAGTCCAAGAAACTACTTAAGTTCCATATCGATGACGGAACACCTGACGGACGCACTATCCTCTCTGGTATCGCTGCATACTATGAGGACCCTCAGGAACTCGTGGGCAAGCAGGTACTCTTCGTGGCTAACTTCGCTGCACGCAAGATGATGGGTGAAGAGAGCCAGGGCATGATTCTCTCTGCCGTAAACTTTGACGGTTCACTCAGCGTTGCTACCACCTCCAAGGAGGTTAAGCCTGGCAGCCAGGTGGGATAAAGAATGGAATTCCTAGAGCTTCTAGAATAGTTAGAACATCTATAGCTTCTAGAATAGCTAAAGTTTCTATAATAGTTAGAGCATCTAGAACCTCTAGCCTCTCTAAATTTACAAGAAAAAAAGGAAAATGATAGAAAAAGAACTTACAAAGGCAGTCATAGCAGCTGTCAAGGAATTATATGGACAGGACGTGCCAGAGAAGATGGCACAACTGCAGAAGACGCGCCCTGAGTTTGAGGGCAGTCTCACTCTCGTCGTCTTCCCATTCGTGAAGATGGCTCGCAAGAAGCCGGAGGAAGTGGCTCAGGAGATTGGTGACTACCTCGTACAGAACAGCAATGCCGTCTCTGCCTTCAATGTAGTGAAGGGATTCCTCAATCTCGTCATCAACCAGGGCTCATGGGTAGACCTCCTCAACAGCATCGATGCTGACCCTCACTTCGGTGAAAAGAAAGCAACAGAGAACTCGCCTCTGGTAATGATCGAGTACTCTTCACCTAACACCAACAAACCTCTCCACCTCGGACATATGCGTAACAACCTCCTCGGTTGGTCTCTCGCACAGATAATGCAGGCTAACGGCAATAAGGTGGTGAAGACAAATATCGTCAATGACCGCGGCATCCATATCTGTAAGTCTATGCTCGCCTGGCTCAAATGGGGCAACGGTGAGACTCCTGAGACTTCTGGCAAGAAGGGTGATCATCTCATCGGTGACTACTATGTAGCTTTCGACAAGCACTACAAGGCAGAGTGCGATGAACTCTCAAAGAAGTATGTCGCTGAGGGTATGGAGGAAGAAGCTGCAAAGGAGAAAGCCAAGCAAGAAGCTCCTCTCATCAAGGAGGCCCACGAAATGCTCGTGAAGTGGGAGAACAATGA
>R06__coassemble_619_pt1 | contig 12908 bp, 6 predicted proteins | sample R06__metabat2_high_PE_030 | metagenome-assembled genome bin R06 | reverse complement strand
ATTCTCTAACTTATGAAAGATAGGTTTCTGTGTCTGAAAAGGAACTGCTGTATTCATAGTCTCTAAATGTGTTAAAGTGTACAACCAATAATCTTTATTCGTCTTGCAGTCGGACTCTGACATCTTCCTGTATCGAGGCAGTTCAAGCAGCCACAACTGAAGCTTCTCAGAGAACAAGTCATGCGTATCAACGTCTGCCAATGCTATATGGCGGATATCATGTTGACTTTCAGAATTCTCTGCATCCTCTTTGAGATGGAAGTTCATAAAGAATACACCATATACAGCATGGATATTAAACTTCCAATCATTGTCGCCACGTTCTCCCTGTGAAGAAATGGCTCGTGCCATATAATAGCAGATGCGGTCCTTGAAATAATCCTGACCGCGGTTCTGCATCTCCACAATAACCTCCTCTCCAGAGTCAAGCATGCAACGCATATCATAGATTATCCCACGCTCATATTTTGTCTCGGGTGGCATCTCTTTGTCAAGAAATGTAACCTTAACTATTGGTGATTTTGGTTCGATGATGTCATTAAGGAAATCGCACATAATGTCTTCATTGCCGAACACTTTCTTAAAACCAAAATCTGTCAATGGATTTATGTATCTTGCCGTTTGCATAACTATTGTTCTTGATTTTGCTGCGAATATACTAACTTTTTCTGATTCACCCAAATTATTTCCGAAAAAAAACTAACAATGCAAAGCTGCATGAATATCTCTTTTCCGAAATATCAATGCATTATGCATTTACTTTACTTACAACTTCAATCCCTTTCTCGTTTCTGCTTTAATAAAAAATACGGTTGTAATTGATGTTTTTATAAAACTTGTACCGCGATTTGGAACATCCAAGGACTAACTTTGCACATCAGAAAATATTCATTGCACGGCAAAAGCATTGACTTTACTCAAAATTTGCTAGCGAATTTTCTGTAAAAGCAGTGAGATAACGACGAATTCGCTAGCGAATTTTCGGCAAAAGAATAGAAATAAGATTATAAACCTAATAATATTAAAAAACAATGCAATACAAACTTCAGAAAGTAAAGAACCGAACACAGAAGTCGTATGGTAAATACGTAGCTCGAGTGTCACATCACAACACTATCACATCGCAGCAACTTGAAAAGGAGATAGAGCGCAACTGCTCGGCAACCGTAGCTGACTGCAAACTCGTGATGAGCGAATTCGCAGAGATACTGCGCTATCATCTTCAATCGGGCGACAAAGTTGAACTGCCATATATCGGCACTGCCAAGATTGAAATCATATCCTCTGCCGTTGACCAAAAGAGTAATTTTGATCCCGAAAGACATATCAAAGGAGTCAGAGTGCATATCATTCCCCAATCGCAAAATGGCATTATAGAACTGTACAATGGCATAAAATTCAAGAAAGAAGAATGACTTAACATTTCATTCGAAAACAGGAATAAGATAAAACTGCAAGAATGTTATAGCCATCACAAGACTGCAAAAACATTTGCAAGAGGAATAATAAATAACATCATACGCCATATAATATGACACCACTGGACTCTCAACGCTTGTTTCTGATACTGATAAACATCCGTGCCAGCAGTAGGAAGATCGACCAAGACACTTACAGTTGCACGTAGCTACCTCAAATTCGAATAAGCCATAAAAAACACGCTTATTTCATTGCGTGTTTCTCCTTTTAAAAAAGGGAAAAAGCGAGACTACATGAGCCTCGCTTTATATCTGTTATTTCTTTGCATCCTGCTGCGCGTTCCTTGCAGCGGCATCTTTTCTGATGCTGTCAACATATTGCTGATAGTATTCCTCCATATCTTTCAGGTCCATCTTCTGCTGATCACTGAGATTTGATCTGTTTCCCATATAGAAGAAACGGGAGAAAGGATTAACTCCTGATTCCTTGATCATTTTATACGTAGCATCACCAACAATGTGGTTAAGAGAGTCTATCTTCGGACGCACACCTGGACTGTTGATAGTACGATGACCATCAAGAATGGCACGACGTGCTGATACGCAGCCCTCCATTACCGTCTTCCATTGCTGAAGCAAGTCATTGTTACGAGTGCCAGAGACACTACCAACGGGTGCAACATAGGCCTTTATATTGCCTGGTTCGGTATATACCAAGAGTTCCTGAAATTTCATACGCTGTGGCATCTGCAGACGCAGAGCTGCAACACGTGTCTTTGTTCCTTCAAAGAAGAACTGACCATCCTTGATGACAACGGAGTCAACCGTCTCATGTGTTGCTGGTTCCGTTAACGGGACAAGGAATATCTGAGCTCCATCACAGGAGCTATCGGCAACCTTACCAGTGATGGTAAACTTTCCATCCGTTGCATCGCTGTTGGCTTTATTAGCGCATGATATAATCAGTGCACATAGGATGACGATAAAAGAAGTAATTTTGTATCTCATAAGATGTAAATTCTATAAATCCCCACCTGCCATGAAGATGGCAGGTGGGGAGTAATTGCATAGTCAAATATATTGATTAGTGCTTGTTTGAGAAGCGCCAGAAAGTAATCTCGCCCCATGAACCAGAGCCATTGCCCTTGGTATAAACAAGAGTCATGTAACCACCGCTATAGGACATAATATCAAACTCGGTAACGCCATAGCCACCTTCGTTGATAGACCAAGGGAAGAGAAGTGCAGGTTCAGATGTCTTGAGCTTACCAATCTCCCAACCATTGTTACGGCCGTCGCTGTAAGCTTCAACCTCAAAGCTACCGCTACGAATCACAGAGCCATCAGGCTTGTACGTTGTAACCTTGCCATCCTTGAATATCATGTAGGCTTCGTCATCACCATCGCCGTAGTCAACATTACCAGCATGTGCAAGCTGAGAACTTTCATCAGAAGGATTATAAACGAGATAGGATGGATTGGTTACACCCCACCATTTACCTTCAGTGTTGTTCCATGTGAATAGGGAACCATTACCTGTATTGCCAGCATTACCCCAAACCTCATTTCTTACTGTTTCACCATCATTATTGACATATGTATCATTAGCCCAGTACCACTTTTCAGCATTCTCAAGCGCGTCAGAGCTTGGTGAGAGATTTTCGAAACGCCAGAAAGTAATCTCGCCCCATGATCCTGCGCCATTGCCCTTAGTATAAACAAGAGTCATGTGGTTAGCATCAAGGTACATAACGTCGAACTTAGTAACCTGAGTACCATTCTCGTTGATTGAGTAAGGCCAGAGGATAGCAGGCTTCTTGGTCTCAAGAGTTGCTATCTGCCAACCAGAAGAACGTGAAGGATCATAGTCAGAGAGTGTGTATGTAGAAGACCGAATAAGAGTACCGTCAGCAGTGTATGAGCTGATGTTGCCATCTTCATCAAAGAGCATGTAAGAGCCAGACTGTGCATCAAGCGTAGCAAGGGTCTCGTCACCTACAGCGTGATTCAACTGTGAACCATCGTCGGGATCTTTAATGAGGTATTCTGACTTTGTAACACCCCACCATTTAGAATCTACATTATATGCAGCAAAGTTTGCACCGCCACCTGCGTTGCCGGCATTACCCCATACTTCATAGCCATCTTCTGACCAGCCCCACATCTTCTCACCGGCCTCGCCGAGAAGAAGCTTAAGCTCTGGATCAAGGTCTTCTTTAACCCACACGCTGATGGTCTTCTGTGCATCAACGACAGAGTTATCTGTGTTTACGACACGAACTGTTACAACCTGATCGGTACTTGAACCACGCTTAGGAGAAAGTTTGAAAGAACCGGAAGCTCCATAAGCCAACACGTTCTCTGAGCCGTCAGAGTTATAGTTGATGATAGATACCGATGTTGCAGGCGATGTGGTGTATTTCACATAGTTGCCCTCAGCAGGACCAGCCTCCTCAGTGAAGTCTGCATCCTTATATACCTTGAAACTGATACAGTCACTAATTTGGTCGGCAGTATAGTCTGTAAGCTCGAGAGACTTGTCATCACATTCTGGATCACAAGCTGTCAAGAGAGCAGCAGCTGCAATAAAACTTAAAATTATTTTTTTCATTTTTGTGATGTCTAAGAGTTAATTAATAAACAGGAGTACCAGACATATTCCAGTCGCTGACATCGGAGCCCCAGCCCTTGTTCTGCTTGAGGACAGCCTCGTCATCAACAATCTGAATCTGCTGTGGTGGAATCTGAAGGAAACCATCAGTCTCAGCATAACGCTGCTTCCATGAAGAAGATGCATGCTTCATAGTAGTCCATCTGCCAGTGTAGTTCACACGAGTACCGTTCTGCTTCTCAAGAGTCTGAGCAGCAAGACAGTTTTCACCACCATCCTTGCCAGACCAACGACGAAGGTCATTAAAGCGGAGTCCCTCACCAGCGAACTCATAGCGGCGCTCATCCTGGATATTCTGCCAAGTGTACTGCTTGTCAGGAAGGCCAGCACGCTTACGTACCTGATTCATGTAGCTTGCCTCACCTGTGAGTTCTGTCATCATGAGAAGAACATCAGCATAACGCATGAGATAAGTGTCACCGAAGTGGTCACCCTGGAATGAGTTACCATTATTATTGGCAACAGCACCACCTGTGGACTCCTTACGGTAAACGCCCCACCATGTGTAAGCATCAGTGTTAGAATCGAATGTAGACTCTGAACATGTGTTTGCAACAAGTTTCTTGTTGTAGTAACCAGCGTCCTCAGTGCATGAGGTTGTAAATACGAAGCCTTCGCCCTCACCGAGTTCTGTTGGAGCATCAAGGATAGTGGCAATCTTACGAGGGTCTGAATCTGACCATTCATCCCAAAGGTTAGCGTTGATAGTACCCTGACCCCAGCCCTGACCGAATGGAACAGACTTAAGAGTACCGTTAGAAACACCAGCGCCATTGTCATCACAACGAAGACTTGAGTAAAGAGAAGTCATGTTGGTGAAGCCCATGGAGATTGTGCCGTTCCAAGAAGCCATGTTACCATACTGCACCTGGAACATTTCCTCTGAGTTTCCGTTACCAGCCCAGTACTCACCAGCATCAGCAAGATCCTTAACATAATTATAATCCTTTGCTGAATACTCATTCGTATACTGCCAAAGGAGGCGGAAGTCCTTAACAAGGCTGTAGCCACCGTTGCTGATACAATCCTGAAGGTAAGAAACTACTTTTGCCTTAGAGAGCGAAGTTCCGGCAGTGATACCATCCTGCTCATAAAGCTCCACTTCAGCAAGGTTAGCTGTTGCGAGCTCACCTGCCTTCTTATAGAAGCCCTGATAAAACATGTAAGCACGTGCAAGGAAACCCTCTGCAGCGCCCTTGGTTGCGTGACCATCCCCCTGTGTTGTAGCGCCATGCTGCATGAGTTCAGCAGCCGACACGAAGTCAGAAAGGATGTGAGGATATATAACATCCTCAGCGCTCTCGCGAACGCAACCGTCAGAAGAAGCTGCCCAGTAAGCAGGGATATCACCCCAGAACTGGGAGCCCCAGAGATAGAAGAGACCACGCATGAAGTAGGCCTCACCGAGGAGCTGATTCTTAGCAGCCTCATTAGAGAAAGAAAGCTGTGGAACCGAAGCAATGATAGAGTTTGCACGAGCAATGCCTACATAAGTAGACTTCCATGCAGTTTCGAGTAGGTTTTCCTTGTTTGACATAAGGTGAGCGATAGCGTGACATTCAACATCGCCGGTACCGCCACCACCGTTACTGTCGTCTGACATCAGATTATTAACGAACCAAGGTGTCTGCAGAGGGTCGTTAGCGTACTGATTCATTACGCCATAGAGAGCAGCAACCTGTTTGTTAAGGTCTGATTCTGAAGCAGGATAGTTAGCTGTATTTGCTTCAGTATAGTTTGTGGAATCGAGGTCAGAATCAGTACAAGAAGTGAAACTGAAAGCTGCAACGACCGCGATTACCGATAAAAATATCTTTTTCATTTTGTAGTCGAATTTAGAATTTTTCTAATCTAATCATATTACTTCAAAACAGTAACGATAGCGATACGGTTTGAATATGTAGAGTTAGAACCCTTAGCCTCAGTACGATTAACCTTGATGCCCTTAGCCTTGAGGTACTCTGCAACAGAGTCAGCACGCTTCTGAGAAAGTTCGATGTTCTTCTGTGGATCACCATCAGGTGAAGCGTAAGCTACAACCTCAACCTCAGAACCTGCAGGAACCTCATCGAGGATGTTCTTCTCTGGAGTCTCTGCCTTACCTGAAGGGAAGTTCACAACAAATGTACGATTTTTAATCTCTGTGTTAACCTTCTCTACTTCCTTGTAGACGATCTTCTCAACAGGCTTCTCAACAATCTTCTCGATTATCTTTGGCTCTGGAGCAGGAGCTGGCATATAAACAGGCTTTGGCTCTGCCTTCTTCTTCTTGTCAGCAAACTTGATGTTTACACCTACAATATATGTACGAGCAGATGGATACAGACCTACGTCGATACCTGAAGCCCAGTCATCCTGACCACCGTTTGAACCGACTTCTGGGTCAACACCTGTGTAGTTTGTGAATGTGTAGAGGTTCTGAGCCTGAGCATAGAGACGCAACTGGCTGAATGGACCCTTCTTCCAAAGGCGAGAGAAGTCATAACCGATTGTTACGTTCTGAATCTTGAAATAGTCACCATCCTGCATGTAGCGAGTAGAAACCCATTGGTCATTTGTAGAACCAATAGTGAGACGTGGCTGTGTATTACTTGTACCCTCACCATGCCAACGATCAAATGCATCAGTAGTGTAGTTGAGGTAACCGTTAGCAAGGAGAGCTGTACGGTAGCACTGCATGATCTGATGACCGAATGCGCCAGAACCTGTTATGCTAAAGTCAAAGCCCTTCCAGTCGAAGCCGAGAGAAGCACCGATACGTAAGTCTGGATTAGGATCACCAATCTCATGACGGTCTTCATCGAGAGTGATTACACCATCACCATTATAGTCGTCCCAAATGCAGTCACCAGGCTGAGCATCGTCAAGAACTGCCTGACCGTTTGCACGAGCATCGTCAATCTGAGCCTGATTCTGCCAGATACCGCTGTAAGACATACCAGAAAAGTAAGCTATAGGATGACCTACTTCTACAACAGAAACGTATGAAGAGTTCTGGAAAAGAGCAGAAACGCTACCGTTGATACGACCAGAACTATTAGCAAGACGTGTTACCTCATTTTTATTCCAAGACATGTTAGCACTTACATGATACTGGAAGTCCTTACCAATCCTGTCATTCCATGTGAGAGCGAGCTCAATACCCTTGTTCTCGACATCACCGCCATTGATATAAGCAGCCTCCTCATAACCAGAAATACTGTTGAGTGGAGCCTGTATCAACCAGTCCTTAGTCTTCTTTGTATACCAGTCAAAGTTTACACCAAGACGACTCTTAGCAAAGCGAGCATCAAAACCGATGTTGAGCTGTTCTGATGTTTCCCATGTTACATCCTCGTTAGGAACGTTACGAGCATATGCACCCGTTGTATAGGAGTTAGCAGCAACAGTCTTGTCCATATCGCTTGAGAACTTGTAACCATAGTCTGCATAAGACGTTGGTGAGAAGCCCATATTAGAGAGGTAATAGAAGTTACTGATATCACAGTTACCATTCTGACCCCAAGATGCACGGATCTTGAAGAAGTCCATTACATTAGCAATAGGCTCCATGAACTTTTCGTTGGTAACCACCCAACCAGCAGATACTGATGGGAATGTGCCCCAACGATGACCTTTGGCGAAGTTAGAAGAACCGTCACGACGTACAGTTGCTGTCAACATATACTTCTCGTCATAGTTCCAGTTCAAACGACCGAAGTAAGATGCAAGGGTGCCCTGCTTAGGATTAGCATAGCCGGTGTAACCTGTGATGTTTGCCATGTTAGACATAACAGCATAGTCAAAGCCTTTTGTTACGAGAGAATTAACAGCATCCTCACCGTCTGAAGCTGTCATTTCCATGCCGAATGACCAGTTGGACTTTTCGTATGACTGACCAATCATGATATCGAACTGATGCTTGCCAAGCTTAGGGAATGTGTAGGTAAGAGTGTTTTCAATTGTCATGCTTGAGCTCTGGAATTCGCTTTGATATGCGCCATAGTTGCCGCTTGAGCTTGTGCTGCTTGAAGAGTATGGTTTTGCCTCCAAATGGCTATTGCTACCGCTGTAACCAGTATTAACCTGGCCACGATACTTAAGACCCTTGATTGGCTCAACAATCCAGTAGAATGTAGCACCTACACCGAAGTCACGGTTACGGTTGATCGAGTTATACTGACCATTCATGAATCCATTCCAAGGGTTGCTGTAAATCATATCACTGTAACCAGCATGATTAGCGCTATAACTTGCAAGCGAACCGTCTGCATTTGTAGCCTCTACGAGTGGAGAAGCAGAGTAAGCACCCTGCATGATGTTCCAGTAGCCGTTGCCCTCAGCGAGGTCATGGCTTGAGTGATACCAGTAAGAAAGGTTCTCACCAATTGTAATGATGTCGTGTGTATTGCCCTGGAGCAAGATGTGTTCAGAGTTTATACGGCCACCATAGCGAGAGTAATCAGAAGCGTTATCACCACCCATAATACCATCGATATCAGTGTAGTTTACAGACATAGAGAACTTGCTGCGGTCACCACCACCTGCTATAGAAACCGAGTGTGACTGCTGCATAGCGTTCTTGTTGCGATACAGCTCGAACCAGTCCGTTCCATCCCAACCATTATTGACCTTGTCAAGAATAGATTGAGGGACAATAGAAGACCAGTTTGTCTGAGTGCCGTAAGTATTAAAGTTTGTTTCATTAACTATATTCATGTAATCCTTAGCACCAAGTGTGGCAGGACGCTTGTAAGGGTTAGACCAACCTACATATCCATCATACTGAATAGTAAGGGCACCAGCCTTACCCTGCTTTGTTGTAACAAGGATTACACCGTTTGCAGCACGAGCACCATAGATGGCTGCAGAAGCAGCATCCTTAAGTACGTCGATGCTCTCGATGTCGTTAGGATTTAAACCGTTTAAACCATCGTCTGCTGTACCAGAACTTACACCATCAATAACGAGAAGTGGAGAAGAGGTGCCCATAGTACCGACGCCACGGATGTTAACCTTGAAGCCCTTACCTGGCTGAGTAGATGACTGCGTGATCTGAACACCAGGAGTAGCACTCTGCATTGCAGTCAAAGCATTGGTTGTGTTCATCTTAGCGATATCCTCACCCTTTACCTGAACAGTAGCACCAGTGACGAGTTTCTTCTTCATGGTACCATAACCAACGACAACGACTTCGTTAAGAAGGGCATCATCAGATTTTAGGTTAATTGCAACAGTCTTACGACCGCCTAACTTGACTTCCTGTGATTGGAAGCCTACATAAGATACATTCAGAACTGCATTAGGGTTAGAGACTCTGATAAGGAAGTTACCATCAAAGTCAGTAACAGTTGCATTCTGTGTACCAGCCTCGCGAATAGTTGCACCTATTACAGCTTCACCAGCGTCATCAAGGACAGTTCCCGTAACGGATGTCTGTGCCATAACTGTAGCTGAAATAAGCATAAAGAGCGCCACTAATGCGGACTTGATGCTGAAAGTTTTTTCAGTCTTCATGCAAATAAGTTTTTAGTTAGTTGATAAATATAAAAAATGTTATTAGGCTAAATTGTTCACTCAATGCGGAATGACTTAACAAAACGCAAAAAGTGTAAATTATGTTTGCAAAGATACAATTTATTTAAAACAGAGGCAAATATTTTTTTACCCATAATTGATACTTTTTTGCACAATTAGATTTTTAGATTTGTTTTTGGACTTCATTTTGAATGAATGCGCAAAGAAAATGCAAAAAAAGTATAATCGGGATTTTCATCCATTGAATAGTAAAAGAAAAAAGTCATGAACGATATGTTTTTTATTGACTTTTTTACACTTATTCACTTCCGCAATCGTTTTCATCCACAGCATTATGCAAGGTCATTATACACAATTTGGCACAATTCTGTTTGTCAAAAAGTATATAAGTCTCTTATGCGAATGGAATCTGGAATTTATTCTTTGCTATGCATAAGAAAAAGTGTGCCCGTCGCTACTCATTCCTCTTTGCGACAAAAAGGGAGAGAAGGGACGGGCCACGTGATTTTTATGGTAGTAATTATATATTCAATTATTTCTTGCCAAGTTCTGCATCTACACTTGCCATAAGGCTCACGAGATATGCATTCCAGTTGATTGCTATCTCATTGGATGCATAACTGCTTTGGTCATCAGTATAGGACTCATCTGCATATTTTGAAGGATAAGTCTTTACATACTGTGCATCCTGCTGACCTGGATTAGGGCCTCCGGCGAGAAAACCTGGAAGTGGATCTTCAATACCATCTGCTGCCGATAGGCGCTGATGTGGATGCATCACCTTCTGTGTACCGAAACCTGTCACAAAACAATAGCCTGTGGCGTTGCGTCCGAGAAGATAGTCGGCATTCTCGAGAGCAGCATTGAGATACTTCTTATCACCGCTGATCTTATATGCATAAATCATTGCGATGCCTTGTCCTGCACAATGTTCTGCGTTACTTCCCCAAGGGAAATCCTTAACACTGTTTCCATGAGGGGAATTGAAAGAAGATGTGGGGATTGTAGTGATTCCCTTTTCGCAGTCTTCTATCATCATCTGCTTCATGCGTTCAACAGGGAAGTCCACACCTTCCGTGTTTCCAGTAAGGGATTGTGTCATCCACTCGTGGATGCCAAGTCCTGCGAGTTCACCCCATACAGGAATCTTATATGACTTAGGAATGAACTGCTTCGCCTGCTCGAGGTATGAGTTCTGCTTTGTGGTGAAATAGAGTTCGGTGCTTGCCCAGAAGAACTCATCAACGGTAAGTGAATCATCATACATTCCGGTATTGACCTTTGGCTCATATTTTTCATTATTACCTGGCTGATCATACAGAACAGTTGGGTTCTTCACTGCCCAAGCGTAAGCCTTCTCTGCTGCTTTCTTTGCCTGCTCTGCAAAATCGCGGTAAACAGGATATTTATTGTATATGCGTGATGCCAGTGCCATTGTTGCGGCGAAGTCAAGAGCAGCAGGAGTACTCTTCTGAACTACATAGCGCTGCTGATGGCATTCTGTTGGCATCACGAAACCTTCAAAGTTAGGTGTCGTGAGCTTATGGTACACACCTCCGTCGGCGGGATCCTGCATAGTGATCATCCACTTGAGGTTGTACATTATCTCATCAAGGAAATCAGGAACATCGTTAGTATTCTCTGGGATATTCAGTTTCATAGCACTCAAGTATGGCTCATAGAGTTCATAAGTGCCAAGGAGTGTACCGACAGTAAAACCGGAATTGACGATATACTTGTTATAATCTCCTGCATCATACCAACCGTAAGGTGAGGAGATAATAGTACCAGCCGGGCGGCCATCGGATACTGCCGACAAATGAACAGAAACGGCATTATCCGGATGGGCCGCAGGGCGGGCATATTTGCCGGCATACATCTTCTCGATGGCGGTACCGGTTCGCTGCAGGTAGAATGCCTGCATACCTGCCTGAGCTATCTCAGCCAAGGCAGACTGATTTATAATAACTAACTGAGAATATCTTCCTGCATGCAAAGTGTACTTGCCTGGCTTGGTAACCTTGGAGAAATCAACAACCTGCCGCTCCTTATTAGAAAAAGGAGAGACGGACTTACGAACAGCCTTACCACTCCATACGGTCTTGCCTTTGGAGTCCTTCAGCGTAAACGTGGTTGCCTTGGCATCTGCCTCTACGACAGCTACCTTTTCCTCATCAGGATAATATCCTACCTGGTTCACCTTTATCATACTCTGTCCGAAAACAGATGCGGACATAAGCAATGACAATGCAAGGAAAGAGAACACTTTGCGCATAAGTCAATATATTTTGAATGAAACAATAATTACATAGTTACTTCAACTGTGTGAACACCTGAAGTCGCCTTAACGATGTTGCCCTCGATAGGTTTACCGTCAACGACAACACTCTTGACTCCCTTCTGTTTTCCGTCAGGGTTCTTCACTGTGATGTTGAACTCAACGCCACGGAGTACACGCTTCACGCTATACTCCTTCATATCAGAAGGCAGACAAGGATCTACTTGTATTCCATCGTACGTAGGTTTGATACCAAGGAGATACTGACTTACCGTGAGCCACATCCAAGCGGCAGTGCCTGTGAGCCATGAGTTCTTACCTTCACCTGGCTTGGCAGCATCCTTACCTGCAACCATCTGACAGTTGACATAAGGCTCTACCTTATGGAGTTTCTGATCCTTGATATACATAGGTGCTATCTTGCGGAAGAGTTCCCAAGCATCGTTGCCACGTCCGGCAACTGTCTCACCGATGATAACCCAAGGGTTATTGTGGCAGAAGATACCAGCATTCTCCTTGTAGCCTGCAGGATAAGATGATATCTCACCCATCTCAACATGATAAGTTGTGTACGCAGGATTGTTGAGCACCATACCATGCTCACAGTCGAGATACTTCTTGCATGAGTCGATAGCCTTGTCGACCATTCCCTCTTCGAGACCGATGCCCGCCATAGTACAGAAGCCCTGTGACTCGATGAAGATTTTACCTTCCTCGCACTCATTGGAACCAATTTTATTGCCGTAGAAGTCATAGGCACGGAGATACCATTCGCCATCCCATCCATGCTTCTTTACTGCCTCCACCATTGAGTCGATGCACTTCTGTGCACGGTCTGCCTCTTTAGTATCACCTATCTGGCGGCAGAGTTCTACATAGTCCTTACCTGTCACTACGAAGAGACCTGCAATCATGAGAGACTCTGCCTTTGAACCCTCAGAGTTATTCTCTGTAGTCTGGAAACTTTCATTCGGATCCCAAGAGAAGCAGTTAAGGTTAAGACAGTCGTTCCAGTCAGCACGGC
>R06__coassemble_568_pt1 | contig 13496 bp, 2 predicted proteins | sample R06__metabat2_high_PE_030 | metagenome-assembled genome bin R06 | reverse complement strand
ACCTTGACCTGTCACACACCACATCGACGATAACCATCAACGGCGGTGTCTTCGGCAGCGAGACGGATAATGTCAATATCTTTGCCGGCGGCTCCGGATATACCACACTGAACTTCCTTACCAATGGCGGTTACAACAGTGTCCGCTCAGGTAATATCTACGCCCAGCCGGGAGATACCCCTACACACGTCTATATTAAGGGCGGTGAGTTCTACGGCAATATCTACGGTGGCGGCAGAGGAACGGCAGAATACTACTACGGCACACGCCCTGCTAACAGCAGTGTGAAAGTCGGCGACGTGACCGGCTATGCCAACTACGACAAACTCGGCCAGATATATGGCAATGTAGAGGTCAACATCACGGGCGGCACCGTCCACGGCAGCGTCTATGCCGGCGGCCTCGGTGTGGCAGACTGTGAGTTAGGCAAGGATGCAACAAACATCGGCACCCTCTCAGAGATGGCCCTCATCTCGGGAACGTCACGCCTCACCATCAGCGGCAACGTACACATCACTGGCAATGTCTATGGCGGTGGTGACAGGTCGCGGATAATAAACGAGATAAAGGATGCTGACGGCAATGTCACGGGTTACGGCGATGCCTCATACGTCACCATCAAGGGCGGCGCGCAGATTGACGGCAGCGTCTTCGGCGCAGGCAACGGACGACCTGCGAACGACGCCGGACATACCGGCGGCTACAGTAACCAGGACTACACGGCTCACCCTGAACTGGTCGGTATGGTCACCGGTTCTACACACGTCACCATCGAGGGCACACCGAATATCTCGGGCAATGTCTTCGGTGGCGGTAACTACAGCTATGTCTCCGATATGGCATACGTAGACTTCAAGGGTGGCACGGTGATGCAGGATATCTTTGGTGGTGGTAACAAGGCACCGGTAGGTACCGTGGCATCAACCACGGCGGCCGACGGTGACCAGACGGCAGCCGGCAGCGTGGCGCGCTGGAAGTGGGCCGCAAAGTGCGGTACGCACGTCACCGTCAGCGGTGACAACACCAAGGCTTACAGCGACATCTACGGTGGCGGCAAAGAGGCTACGGTACACGGCAGCACATACGTCGGCATCACCAGCGGACAGTTTGCCGGTGACATCTACGGCGGCGGCAAGGGTGTGCTCAATGCTGACGGTACCTGCATCTCGGCAGATGTCGATGCCAATGCCACGGTATATGTCAACGGCACCGATGTGCTGTGGAATTATAAGTATGACAGTGAGAGTGATGCCATCATCTCGTGGGATGGTACATGGGGCGGCACGAATCGCGCGAAGTTCGTCACTGGCACGGAGTCAGCCCCTCTGTGGGAAACACTGCACAACTGCTACGGCGGCGGCAACCTCGCCTGCACGGTGGCAGACACCACCTTCGTCACCATGAAGCGCGGCTTCACTCCGGCAACACTCATCAACACCACGGCATGGCGCAACGCATATAATGATGACGATCATCCACACTTCTGCTGCTTCGGCGGCGGATATGGTGTCAATACCACTGTGGGCAACACCATAGTAGATGTTGCCATCGAAAACGACAGCGAGGATATATACAATGCATCTATAAACGACAATAAGTATGGTGTAGCATATACTACGGTGCTCAGCGTACTTGGTGGAGGCTTCTCGGGTGTCGTCACGGGCAACACCGACGTTACCGTCTCCAATGTTTCCTTCACACATAACATCTACGGCGGCGGCTTCGGTAATGCCGCAGCCACATCGTCAGACAATGTAGAGACGAACTACTATGATGTCGGCAAGGTAAGTGGTAACACCAGCGTTCAGGTTAATGGTGGCTTTACCTATGGCAGCGTCTATGGTGGCGGTGCCCGCGGTATCGTCCTCGGCACTACCAACGTGGAGATAGCCGACACGGCACGCATCTACGGCAACGTATATGGCGGTGGCGAGATAGCCAATGTCCATGGGTACAAGTTGAAAGTTGAGAGTGGAGAGTTGAAGGTTATTTCTGCTGTCGATGCTGCGGCAGATACTACCGCTATCGTTACTTTCTCCGGTGGCAACACCTACGGCAATGCTTTCGGTGGTGGATCGAAGGGTAATATCTTAGGTAATACCCAGGTTCACATGTATAACTATAATGATGGCGATGACGAGGTAGTGCCTTATATCTGGCAGGACATCTATGGCGGCGGTGAGGCTGCAGCTGTAACGAAGAGTACTCATGTCATCATCGACGGCGGTATGATGGGTGACAATGTCTTCGGCGGCGGACTCGGTTCTGTGAATGGTGAGGCGGTGATTACTTCCGCTGATGTCTATGGCAATACCTACGTAACTATCAACGGTGGTGCCATGCTTACTAACAGACGCTACCGTGATGGCGTGTTCATGGAGTGGACGGACTACAGCGTTAAAAATACTGATTTCTTCAACAATAGAACCAACCGTCTCACAGACAATCATAACATCTATGGTGGCGGTAACGCGGCATGCGTCGTTGTTGGTGACAGCTATGTATCACTCTTGGGCAGAGGTCCTGTACAGGATATCAATACGAAGAACCTCAACGTCATGAAGCGTCTGGCTACCAACGGTTACGCTCCGCAGTTCTGCGTCTTCGGTGGCGGATACGGTGTGAACACCAAGGTGTATGGCAATTCCAACGTCGATGTTTCGCTCGGTATCGATCCTGCTACCGGTAATAAACTCTACTGGGCAGAAGACCTCACTCCAAAGACAATCAATGCATTGTATGCCTATGGTCCAAGCCTTACCATGATGGATGTTGTGGGTGGCGGATTCAATGGCACGGTGGGTTTCGACGCTAACAATCCTGACCTGAAGACCAACAGTACACACGTGCACATCGGTGGCAACACTATGCTGCGCAACGTATATGGCGGTGGTTACTATGCCCCTGTCACCAACTCTGAGGTGAGCATCACGGGCGGTAAGATGAACAATGTCTATGGCGGTGGTCTTATGGGCGACATAAGCGCTGGTGCTGCAACGGTCAACATCGGTCTGCAGAGTGGTGACGCTGACGGGCTTCATTCCTCAGTCACTGCTGGCGGCAGAAACTATACATACGCATCGGAGAAGAACAACTCACGTATCTATATCTTCGATGCTGTCTATGGTGGCAACGATGTCAGTGGCATTGTACCACATGCCTATACCAATATCTATGGTGGAACCATCGGCGGTACTTACCTCGCCATTGCCCACAACGGTGACGTATACGGAGCAGGCAATGGTGACTATGAGGGTTACTACGATCCTGACTATACTCGCTATAGCGATGGACTGAATGACAACTACTATGTCAACCATAAGTCGTACTCAACGACTGAGATGGCTAATATATATAAGTATCGCCCGCATACGTACGAGGTGACGATGAACGTCATGGGTAACTCAGAGGAGGACCGTGTCAATATCGGTGGCAGAATGTTTGGCGGTGGCAACTCCACCAACATAGGCTACTGGGATGCAGATCTCCGTGACGCCTACACTCAGGGCGAGTCTGCCGTTGTGGCCTACAAGACTGCAAAGGGATATGCCGATACCAAGTGCTACGGCAAGGTAGCTGCCTCTGTCAACGATGACCCGAATTACTTCCTCGGTGGCGGTAAACTCAGCGTGAACATCGGTTCGCATGTTACCATCGGCAACATGGCATCAAGCTTCACCAATACCACTGGTCTCTACCTCGGATCCAACGGACACCATCTGCTTACGCAGAACCTCATGTTAGAAGATGGTTACTACCACCGCTTCTTCGACGAAAACAGGCTGGAGTACCTGCCTGGCTTCGACACCAGTGTGGATGATGCTACTGGTAATGAGATATTCCGTGCTTACTGCAACAATGTGCTCAATAACTGTGAGGTGAAGCTCCTCTTCACCGACACACCCGACACGGAGCAGAGCGTGGAGAAGGCAGGCAGCATCACCGATACAGAGATAGCCAACTTCGTTGTAGGTGGCTACCGCGGTTCGATGAAGGCATACGTCGGTGATGACAAGAAGATCAATAACTACTACTTCAACCTTCCTCCGGGACTCACCGTTACCAACAATATCATTGGCGGCTCTTTCAATGCCCTCGCATTGTATCATGACTATAACTACGACATTAACGTAGATGAAGATGTCTACTATTCGTTTGCGGAAGGATCTGATGAGTTCAGTTACTATGGCAATGACCCTCAGACGGAAATAGCTAATGAGTTCGGCGTGACGATGAAGGGACATGAGCGCTATCGCTTCGTGGGCGGTATCCTCGGTGGTGAGCCTGGCGGTGTGCTTAAGAGCAATACCACCTATCTTGACTATGCCCTCAACAATTGGAAGGACCAGAAGGGATGGGATAAGCAGGCACTCGTGCGCCTGAACCTCAACTGCCGCATGCGTCCTACTATTTCAAAGGTGAACGGCGTGACTTACTACTACGGTGCCAATATATTCGGTGGATGCTATACCTCAGGTGCAACATACGGCGATGTATGGATAGGCAATTCTACATCACCTCATGAAGACTGTGACGTGAATCTGCGCACACTTACAACCGAGGCCCTCGCACTGTCACAGTACATTGATGACCAGCACTTCCTCCTCCGCACTTACGGTGGTGGCTATGGTCAGAACACAGAAGTTTACGGCAACACCTACGTACACCTGCAGCGTGACTATCGTGACACGAAGCAGTTCGTATTCGCATACAACGTCTTCGGTGGTTCGCACCGAGGCACTGTCTTCGGTTCTACTCATGTAGAGTTCCATGGCGACCAGGAGAACGGACAGCGTGACCAGCTTGTAGGCAATATCTACGGCGGCGGTGTGCAGGGCGATATCCTCGGCAACCAGAACGGTAGCACTTCCACACCTAACGTGGTGCGCACCAGTCTTGCCGATACTACCATACCTTCTTATGTAAAGCCGGCTGACGGAACACTCGGTTCTGACGGCAACGGTCTCACCTCATTCAAGGCATGGGGCAACTGCCTCGTGCATATCGATGGCGGTCTCGTGACGAAGGCTTACGGTGGTGCACGTGAGGCAGACGTCGATGGCGGTACGCACGTGTACATCTCAGAGAGCACAGCCCATCTGGGTACAACAATCGTGTCAGAGGTATATGGCGGCAACGATCACTCGGGTACCGTTAAGGGTATGTTCCCTGCCTACTACCTTGGTTACAACAACGGTAGCAACGCGCATGACTACTATGACGGTATCAGCTTCAAGAATGACCTCGAGAGCAGTGATGACCGTTGGGTGGAGACACCATATACCAATGATATTACTGCAAGCACGAAGAATGGTACTAAGTACTGGCCTGGCGTCAACTGTTACGTACAGGTAGGCGGCACACTCGGCACAAGCAAGGGCTTCCCTATCATTGGTAAGATCTTTGCCGGTGGTGACGGCAGTCAGTACTCTGCCGGCGATGATGCAGCCAATCCTGCAGCAAAACCAGAGGTAGCATCCGCTATCCTTGATATCTCAGGCGGTACTATCTGTCAGGCCTTCGGTGGAGGTAACATGGCAAATGTGACTGAGCGCAACTATATCCGCGTCAACAACGTGGATCCAGAGCTGGCATCATATACGGCTCTCGGCGGTTCGGCAGGTATAGCCCTCGCACGTTACTATACACAGGGTGCACCTTATAATATGTATACTCTCAAGAATGGTACGTTCAGCTTCAATTACCATATAGGTCAGGTCTTCGGCGGAAACAACTTCGCTGACATGAGCATACAGCCACGCTGGGATCTCTGCGCAGGTTCTATATATGACGTGTTCTCTGGTGGTAACTACGGACGTATGACATACTACAACCCGTCAGGCGTAGCTGCCGAGCAGGGTAAGATAAGTGACCCGTATAGTGCTGTCGGTGACCACAACACAGGCGCACCGCGTGGTATCACTATTACCATAGACCATCCTGACATAAGCATTGCAAACCTTTATGGCGGTAGCCGTATTGCCGACGTCGTTACCCTTCTGCCAGAGGGAATGACGGCAGGTGACGGTGATGTCGTGGAGGACATCAACGGAGAGAAGCGCGTCACACTGGCTGATGGATACTATGGTGCCACGGTCAACGTGTGCGACGGTAACGTGCAGAACGTATATGGCGGTAATGATATTGCCTGCAACGTTTACAACGGCAGTAACGTTAACATCAACGGTGTCGTAACGGGCAGCGTATACTGCGCCGGTAACGGTGACTACATTTACCGCTACAATCCGGATGTCACTCAGGTAACCAATGTGATAGCGGATGGATATACCGGTTATACCGGATATGTAGATCTCCCTACACCAGAGGGATGGACCAAGGCTGATGGCGTGTCAGATGAGGTGAACAAACTGCAGATTCTCAACAGCTGGCGTCCAAACGCAACGAAGTCTTATCTCAATATCTTCGGACAGCTCGCAGAGAGCGGAGAGGAGAAACTCGTCTATGTAGGCGGTGGTGTGTACTGCGGTGGTAACTCTTCCACCGTGCTGGGCAACACTACGAGATTCGATATCGGTGACAACGTAGTACTGAACTCTGTGTTCATGGGATCCAACGGCGAGAATCTCGTCAAGATGAGCTATGCAAAGCAGATAAACGATATCAACGGACTTGACCTCACTAACCTGCAGCAGCTCACTGAGTATATGAAGGCGGTAGAGACTGATGCCGTACCTACCAACTTCTCACTCGACCCTAATATCAAGGAGGCTTACATCGGAACCTTCTGTATGGGAGGTAATGCCGGTTCCATGGCTACAGACAAGCCTGTTTCCATGACATTCCCTTCAAACATCACCATCTTCGACAAGATCATTGGCGGATGCAACAACTCTGCTTTCACATACGGAACGACAACATTCAGCGGTGGCTATTATAACGCCAATGTAGATGATCCGGCTACTGTGGACGACGATGAGTCAGAGGATCCTAAGATTACGCTCAACGTATTCTCAAGATTCGAACCGCACAAGATGAAGATACCTGCTCGAAGCGAATATGACAGTGATGAGGCTTACACTACTGCATTCAACGCTGCGAAGCAGAACAAGTTCCTCACTGATGTCTATCTGTCGGCTGGAGATGATGGATACAACAGCAAGGCTGAGGGTAAGACATATATCCCAGAGATATGCAACATCTTCGGAGGATGCTACGCTTCGGGTATTGTGAGAGGTGACGTGCATGTGCATAGCTATGCCAACATGCTGGAGGACTTCGACAAAGCCTCAGGTACTATTACTTCAGAGCAGAAGTATGAGTATCTCGACAACACCAACGACCTCTTTACTTCCGGCGAACTCATTCCTGCATTCTCTATCTTCGGTGCAGGTTACGGAGCTGGTACATACGTCTATGGTAACACTATGGTGGAGCAGAATACTGCCAACAACCCACGTACTTTATGGAAGGCAACGGGTACCCCTGGCAGAGATGGATCATATTCCGGCTCATGGGCTGAGGACCTCACCAGTGACCCACGTACCATTCCAGATACGGAGACCAGACTGACAAATGCTAACTTCGCAAAGGCTTCGTGCAACAATATCCTTGGTGGCGGCGCACGCGGTAATCTTGTCGGCCACACCACCGTTAACGTCTTCAATGGTACGGTTCATGCTGACGTAGTAGGTGCTTCCTACTCTGGTACCATCTATGGTTCTACTCGTATCAATGTGGGTTACTCTACATTCTATGAGTCAGATCAGCAGTTTGCTTACCAGATGAAGCGTTCCAACGACACTCAGGCAGAGCTTGATTACAAGAATGCTGACGGTACGAGTACCATCCGACAGGAGATAAAGCTCCTGAAGGGCGAACGCACCAATGAGGCCGTTTACAAGGCTATCATCACGTATGACCAGGAGATGAAGTATAATGACTCTCAGGCACAGGGACGTCACTTCAAACTCGAGCAGTTCCGCCCTAAGGACTGGAACCTCGTGGATATCAACATAGGTAAGGGTGTCTATGGTGGTGGCTATGCTACGTCGGGCTTCTCCACACTCTCTGCTGCTGCAGGTTCCAACACTGTGGTGGAATATGATGCGGAGCACAACAACGATAACAGTGCCATCAACGGATACGGAGGTAACTCCACTATCTTCATCACTGATCAGGTGGATGCAAACAACTGGAACAGCGTGGACGAGCATGACCGTAAGGAACACATCGTTATATCTTCACGAGTACTTACATCTATCGGTACACTTACTGCAAGTCAGATAAGCACTACGCCTCTTGCAGGTATCTACTACAAGGGCACGACAGTCGCTGGTGCTGACTACTATGCACCTGAATACGAACTCACCACAGGTAAGGAGTACTACAAGATTACTGGTGAGGGTGGTGTATATGGTGACGGTCATAAGTCACTCGTGCAGAATGTGCGTACCGCTTCCATCCATGGTTACGGATATGCACAGCATACTCCTGACAAGGCTCAGATTCTCAATACCTTCCAGCGTCTTGACCTGCTGCGAGTAGAGGACTGCTGTATCGCTACCTTCGGTGCAAGAGACTTTACATCAGTAGCGATAAGTACTGACGGTTCTACGGAGTCGATAAAGATTGACGACATTGACTACTCCATCTGCCGCATCGGTGAGATGGTGATGCAGAGTAACATAGCCAACAAGGAACGTGAGAACCTTGACAAGCCTTCGGAACTCAATTCGCGAAACTGTGTCAACTTCTACTCTCCTGTATGGTATCTCGGTGGTATTACATCGAACATCGCATTCGACAACAGCAACCTATACCATGACGGAAATGGTGCTATTGATGGCAACAACAACAGTTACTTCGACTATAAGAGAGCTATCGTCAATACCTATTTTGACTACGATAATATGCGTGTGCTCGGTGACACACAGGCTCAGATAGCAGCCAATGAGTTAGAGTTCAACAAGCGCAACATCGGTACGGCACTCAATATGATACGTGTCAACAATACTAACGGTGATGCTCTTTACCTCAAGCATGTGCGCGAGGGAATCAAGGCAAAAGACTCTGAATATGAGGACTCGTACTACGGACATATCAAGGGCGTCTGCCAGATTGACCTCCTCTCGTATGACACCTCGCTTGGTGGTGGCTACGTATATGCTGCCAACAAGCATGCTGACTATAATACTGAGTATGAGCATGATGCCAACTCTACTGCGATGAACTTCACTCAGAAGCATAACTTCATGCATTCGGAGGGTAACTTCGTATTCGCAACAGGTGAGGCAGTCAATAATCAGTACACAGCCGTTGATCTCGGTTCTACTCTCTATGCTGGTACCACATATTATTATCCTGACGGTGATGACATGAAGGCATATACACCGGCAAATGATGAAACATGCGCAAGTGCCATGTTCACGAAGACCGACGATAAGCGATTCGTGCTCGACGACTGCTATGCAGACCCTTACGGCACTAAGAACTCAGCGGCAGCCGTGCAGGGTGCTGACGGATCTTCCGATGACGGTTGCGACGTGCATGAGTCGGAGGCACACTACTGGTATGTTTCGGGAACAAAGTATATCTACTCTCCTACTGTTACCGGATATACTTTCAATGACTCTATCCGCACCTTCACCACCAACAACCTTACGGGTGTGATGACTCTCCTCAATATGAAGAAGGGATCGGATATACGCGTCAAGAGCATCAGGTGGATGTCGAACCATAGCGACGGATACGTTGATGACATTGAGAACAGTGACGATACAGAGTCTGCCGGACATAAGGACGGATACTCTGAAGGTACGCTCATCAATCCTGCGGAAATTCCTTACCGCCTTAAGTTCTCTGTTGACAACAAGAAGGGATGGAGCAACAAGTACCAGACCTATGGTGAGAATGCCAACATACTTGGAAAGGATGCTGCCTACTCTACGGAAAATCCTATCCTGTTCGATTACAGCTCAAGCACGGCGACCGGCGAGGGACATGAGAATACTCCTGCTTCGCCTATCCTTACCATCATGCTTGAGGATAACGTAAACAACAACGGATACAACGATCCTACTGACAACTACTACACCAAGTACCTCTCAGAACCTTGCTATGCCGAGATAGAGCTGGAGGCTGACGGTGAGGGAAATAAGACGATAACGTATCTGATATATCTTACCATCAACTACATCGCTTCGCCGGTTGTCGAGGGAGCGCTCAAGGTCAACTGTACGTTGCCGGGTGAGTATGCTACTATTGATGCCTCAAGCGTCAAGATGTACCGCACCGACAAGATGCCGTATAGCGGATGTACATGGTTGTTCTATCCTTCCAAGGAGAATGCAAGGAATGCTGACGGTACTCCTAATGATGCTTATTCTGAAGGACGCACCGTATCTGCATCGTGGAGCAGTGACGGACAGAGTGTATACTTCCCATCACGATACTTTATCAACGGTGGACGCATACGCATGAACTGTAACTTCACTAACTTCTCTTCTATCATACCTGTCTACTGCCATCCAGTGGCTACCGACGGTACGGTGGACTATACGAAGGAGGCAACGATAACGGTTCATAACTACCATGACATATCTGTGGAGCTGAATGATGCCGACTACATGATGCTCTATACTTCCGGCGCACGTATATATATAAAGGATCGCGCGGGATGGAATGACTTCGTGAAGTACTGCAAGCGCAGTGACCCTGCCATGGCTTATGGCAGTGACCCTGACGTGCAGATGATGCTTACAAAGGATGGTGTGCACTACACCGAGTATCCTGTGGATACCGATAATGATGGTGTTGCTGACACAACAGTGCCTGTTACCGCAGGACTGGTGAAGCAGATTGCTGACGAGCAGTATGGCGTCAATGCTTATCCATGGTACTGTGAAGGTCTGAAGTTCTATCTGCAGAGCGACATCGACCTGAGTGATGCAGACCCAGAGGACGTATGCATCTCCAATAAGTTCCTCGGACAGCTCAATGGCGACGGTTACCACGTAATACTGCCAAAGGGTGCCACAGCACTCTTCACGGGCAATACCGGCGTGACTGATACTCTTGCCTATAACCTCGCTGTTGTAGGTGGCAAGACAGGTCTCGTCAATGAGAACTGCCTCGAGAATGCCGGTACTGCCGCAGATGACGCCTCTGGTAAGACAGCTTATATCCTCTCACATAAGTATAGCATGAGTGATACAAAGGGTTATGCTTACGAAGACCGCTTCGCTGGTGAAGATTGGCAGTATGCTCACGCTATCAGCGGTGATGCCGGTTACAACGGTGACAAGCGTTATCTCCGTACTGGTGAGCCAAACTACCAGGGTATCACTACAAACCATAACACGGATCATACCGCTGCCGAGACCTGTGACCATGACTACCGCTTCTTCGGTCAGTCGCTCCAGGGTGAGGCAAGCACCGGTGTGACACCTGGCTCCGACGTGAAGCATGAGACTTATCCTCAGCATCTTGATGATGCCCACGATCAGTATTATGATACTTACGGGGATGACAAGTGGACCGAGGCTAACCGTGTATGGGGTGCAGAAGGATTCTATCAGTCGAAGGAGGACTTGGGCTTCTATTATAATAAGGATGCATGGGTACTCAACAACATGACTACGGCAGTGAAGTTCACTGACCATAGCTATGATGCTCCTGACGACCTCACCGGCTTCCACGTTGTCAATGATGCCGACAACAGCAGCATCAACGCTTCCGGTGTGACGAAGAACCTCCTTGTCTATAGCAATAAGAAGCGCAACACCGGTGACAACGGAATCTTCTTCGATGCAGTGAAACTCTCTTCTGCTGATGCCAACGGCAATGATTACGCAGTGGCTGACCTCGCCCTCTATGACAGAGAAGACTTCAATGCTCCGGTAGCATTCACTGCTACAAAGGCAAGCTACGTGCGCACTCCTTCTGATGAGACGGGATTCGTAGAGACATCCGGTACGGCATGGTCAAGTATCTGTCTGCCGTTCGACGTCACGAAGACTACACTGTCCGAGGGCATCACTCGTGCTGCTGACGGTAAGGGTAATGGCACTACGGGTAAGCAGACTGACATAACCTTCTTCTTTGGCAGTGCCGAAGAACCTACGAAGGCTCAGTTCGAACGTAATGACATCAACCATGAATACTGGTTGCGCACTATGTCGGCTGTGACCACAGAGTCCGGTAAGACAATGGCTGCGTTCAAGCGCCCTGCCACCCAGGTCTTCAAGGCTTACACTCCTCACATCGTAAGCTTCCCTGGTTCGCAGTACTATGAGTTCGACATGACTGGTCAGACCATAACATTCAGCGCTACGGATGCCATGGTGGCTGTCACTGACGATGCTGTGGAGCAATGCAAGTCAACTGCCGACGGTTACTGTCATGTAGGTGCCTTCATCAATGAGGCTGCTGCGGATGGTATATATGCCATCGATACCAAGGCTGACAATGCTGAGGCTGCCGGTGACAAGTTCCAGGACAACAAGACGGTTTATCCGTTCCGCAGCTATATGTACGTCGGTGATGGATCGAACAATGCAAAGAGTATTACTTCTCACACTATATACATCGCTTCTGCCACTGGCATCGAGAACATCAGCTTCGAAGCTCAGGACGATGATCAGGATGAGGTACAGAACGGTATGCTCGTATATCCGCTCTCTAACGGACGTATAGGCATCACAGCGACGGAGGACACTGTTGTCTCAGTCTACACCATCGGTGGACAACTGATACGAGTGCTCGACGTGCGTGAAGGCAAGCAGACCTATTCAGGCTTCAAACCTGGTATGTATATCGTGGGACAGAAGAAACTGCGTGTGAAGTAACTCAGTCAGTCATCGTTAAGGCATAAGAATGATTATGATAGATATAAAGAAACGTAAATACATCCAGCCTCGGGTCTTCTTTGAAGACATCGAGGTGGATGAAAACGATACGCTGCTCACACCGGGCTCAAGGGCTTATGGTGATGGAACTGATCCGCAGCCAGGTACTGGTGACCCTGATCCTGGCAGGACCAGAGGCAACCAGGCAAAGGCAAGCGAGATATGGGATGATGACAACTATACTCCTTGGTAAAAACTGACATCTGACTGCACTCATAAATGAAAAAGCGTATCTTGGACATATTATTGCTCTGGCTCGCTGCGGCGGGTGCCATGGCTGGGGAATATCAATATCAGCCGGGGAAGGGGATGCTGTTCTCATGGACTACCGACGACCATGTGGGAACTTACACCACTTCCGGTTCGCGCATGTACTACTCTGTCACAGGTGACATTACGGACCGCAACGCGGCAATGATGTCGTGCGGGTGGGCTCTCGTCTCCGATGCCCGATACTACAGTTATGCTCCTTATTCGTCGTATTACCTTGATACGCCGGTAACGGAACTGCCCATAACGTACGATGGACAGACGCAGGCAGCCAACGGAAGCACATCGCATCTCGCCTCTTTCGACTATATGGCAGCGTCGGCGTAGACGGATGGTACTGGTGCCACTTTCAACTACAGT
>R06__coassemble_551_pt1 | contig 13709 bp, 8 predicted proteins | sample R06__metabat2_high_PE_030 | metagenome-assembled genome bin R06 | reverse complement strand
ACAGTTAGCCGAGAAGGACGGACAGTTAGCCGAGAAGGACGGACAGTTAGCCGAGCAAAATGCCAGAATTTTAGAGAAGGATAAGGCATTAATTGCAGCAGCAACGGCTCTGAAGCAGTCAGGAATGTCTATTGAAAAGATCTCAGAAATGACTATGCTTCCTCTTGAAAAGTTAATGCAATTGTTTAGATGAAATAACAGAAGTTTTGTAAGTTCATTTGCCACTTACCGGAAATTGATGCAAAATGATCAATGAAAGAACCACTTGCCACCTTAGGCAAGTGGTTCTTTTACGTATTGCACGCTTGTTTTTATGCATTGCACGTCTGTTTACCTTTAATTCCCTTACCTTTGCATCCATATCTATATTAAAACTCTTTCTCATTATTAATTTTATTATATTATGAAGAAATTATCAGCCATTATTCTGCTTTGCCTTCCATTGTCGGTATCAGCACAGTTCTCTCTCAAGAACCTTGGAAAATCAGTTGTGGGTACAGCCGTGGAAACAGTTTCCAACCAGTCTGTCATCAAGAAAAATCAGGAATTAGTAAATGATGTCCCGGCAGCCTCGGCAGCATATGTCAACAGTGTAAAATGGGGTGCTGTTTCAAATTATGTCACTGTTGCAGACTCATGGGTAGGGCCTATTTGGGAAGGAGAGTCAACATCCGCGACTCCGCTCTTTTTCTTTAAGAAGAATCCTATAGTGATATGGATTGACAAGACTCCTATAAAGCGTCCTTCGTTCTTGAAGACTCTGCGTCAGTATCCGTTCGTTCAGAAATATCCGGTATCTTATCTAGAAGAGAACGGCATCAAGACATACCTCCTGATGGATTCCGAAGGGAATATTCATTACCTGTCTGTATTGTATTGATGCATGCGTGGGTTTCTTCTTCGGCCGTCGGGCAAAACCTTTGTTTAGCCACACGCAGTGGTGAGATGGAAGTCAAGCACCAAAGGTGTAAAACCTAAAAGAGCGGTCCGTAAGGGCCGTCATAGAATGCTCGCATAGTAGGAGCGCCGTAGGTGCGGCACCTATAGACAGAAATATAGGTGCCGCATTTACGGCGCTCCGTTGCGTCATGAATCTTTATAACGATCCTTACGGGCCGCCATTCCAGGTACCTTCCCCTTGGGACTCCGCTAAACATATGCATATAGATTCTCAGTATGATTTTAAGTAAGGATTTTAAAATCTTACCAAAAATCAAAACAGAAAATCCTACTGAAAATAATCTGATGCCGAAGCATAAAGATGGTCGTCGCTCCGCTCCTCAAAATTTATTTGAAAATCTGACTGAAAATCTATTAGAAAATCAACTTCAGAGTTTTGAACTCGTTTTTTTCTAACCAGAAGGCTATGTCCCCAACACAGGTTTATGCATGTGACACGTATTTTTTATTGTTTTATTGCATTTTATCCGCCAGAACAAAGAAATTGTTTCCGTGTGAGTAGAGATGTTTCTTGTAAAGTCAAACGTATCTGCAAATAGCAGTTAAGCAAAGAAAAAACAAGGAATTCCTTTGTTATGTGGATTTTACTTTGTAAATTTGCACCACGGAAGATATTTCCAGTACTTGAAAAGAAGTAAAAACAGCAGAAACAGAAAACTATGAGCACAGTAATATATCCTTCGCCGATATTCGGTCCCGTGCACAGCAGGCGACTTGGTGTCTCACTCGGTGTCAACCTTGAACCGGGTGACGGTAAGGTGTGCACCTTTGACTGCATATACTGTGAGTGCGGATTCAATAAGGACTTCCGTCCACATTCTCCTCGTCCGTCGCGTAAGGAAGTGGCTGCAGCCTTAGAAGCAAAGCTCAAGGAGATGAAGGCAGAGGGAACAGCGCCCGACGTGCTGACCTTCGCCGGCAATGGAGAACCTACAGGTCACCCGGATTTCCTCGGCATAATTGAGGATACAGTCTGCTTGCGCAACGAGTATTTCCCGAAAGCAAAGGTGTCTGTGCTGAGTAATGCCACGATGATCCACAAGGAGGAAGTGCGCAAGGCCCTCATGCTCGTGGACAATAATATACTTAAGGTTGACACGGTAGACCCGGATTATGTTGCTCTCGTAGACCGGCCGGTACAGTCATTCTATAATATCAAAGATGTAGTGGAGGATATGAAGAAGTTCGATGGCCACTGCATCGTGCAGACGATGTTCATGAAGGGTGCCACTGCTGACGGCGTCAGCGTTGACAACACCGGCGAGGAGTTTGTTGCCCCATGGCTCCAGGCTGTGCTCGATATAAAACCTTCGCAAGTGATGATCTACACCATCGACCGCGAGACACCTGACCATGGGCTGCTCAAGGCTACACATGAGGAGCTTGATGGTATTCGCGACAGAGTAATGTTGGCTGGCATACCTTGCTCCGCAAGTTATTAAGAGAATAATAACTCTTGGGAGAATGAGGAGATATGAGAATTACCTTTGCTTTCCAATATTCCCCGAAGGAAGAAACAAAAAAGAAATAATGAAAAAGATAATACTACTGACCGTGATGCTGCTTCAGGCATCTACAGCAATGCTCCAGGCGCAGACCAAGGAGGAAGTGATGGAGAAGACACTACTCGCCAATGATTACTTCATGGCAAAGTGGAGTGATCCCTCATGGCCAACGACAGCGAAGAAACTTCGTCCGAGCAACCTTTGGACTCGCGGCGTGTATTTTGAGGGACTCATGGCGCTCAATGAGATAGAACCACGACAGTCGTACATGGACTACGTGGACAAGTGGGGCACTTTCCACAAGTGGGACGTCTACAGTCATAACCCGCAGACGATGGATGCCGACCACCAGTGTTGCGCCCAGACTTACATCATGCGCTACCGTATGGTAGGCGGTGAGGAGAAGTTAGGCAACATCCGAAGGTGCTTCGATAATCAGGTGGCATCAGGCAACAATGGTAAGTGGACATGGATTGACGCCATACAGATGGCAATGCCTGCATACGCCATGCTCTCGTCGACAACGGGTGACAGGAAATACCTCGACTATGCTATGCGGTCGTACCGCTGGACGCGTGACACCTGCGGTGGCAGACTCTTCAACGTAGAAGAAGGTCTGTGGTGGAGAGATGCCAACTTTGTGGCTCCGTATAAGGAAAGCGATGGCAAGAACTGCTACTGGAGCCGCGGAAACGGTTGGGTGTTTGCCGCTCTCTGCCGCACGATGAACGAACTGTCGCCGAAGGATGCTTACTACAAGCAGCTCAAGGCTGACTACCTCATTATGGCGAAAGCACTGCTGAAGATTCAGCGTGAGGATGGATTCTGGAATGCAAGTCTTGTGTCGCAGGACTATGCGGGTCCGGAACTCTCGGGCACAGCCCTCTTCCTTTATGGCCTTGCTTGGGGTGTGAACCATAAGATGCTGAAAGCAAAAGATGTGAAGCCGGCAATGGACAAGGCATGGACTGCGATGGCATCCTGCGTGCATAAGGATGGTTTCCTCGGATACGTCCAGGGATCAGGCGACCGTCCGGCATCATCACAGCCGGTGGACTACAACCGTGAACCAGACTTCGATGACTATGGTCTCGGATGCTTCCTGCTCGGCGCTACTGAGTATGTGAAGACTATAAAATGAAATTTTAAATGAACAATGAAAAGTGAAAAATACAAGTTTGCTTTTATGGCGATAGGCCTTTCTATAAAAAGTCTATAATGTATTTTTCACTTTTCACTTACCAATATTTCCTATTGAAAAATAGAATAAAGAGAATGAACAAGAATCTACTAGCACTGCTAGTATCAGCAATGCTTCCTATAGGCTCGTTTGCAATTGAGCGTGATACAATATCTTTAGACCGCGGATGGATGTTCCGTCTTGGTGAGGATAAAGAGACGATGACAATGACAGAGGCGACAGAGGCAAATGGATGGCACGCAGTCAATGTGCCGCATGACTTTCAGATAGAGCAGCCATGGGTGGCCCCCGATGCAAGTGAGAAGGCTGACAACTCTGATGCCGGTGCCAACATAAAGAGCCGCCTCTCTGCCCGCGGATTCAAGGAGATGGGGTGGGGTACATACGTACGCTCCTTTACACCGAAGGCTGAGAACAGAGGACGCCGCGCCCTTCTTGACTTCCAAGGCATCATGTATCTCGGTGACGTGTATCTCAACGGTAAGTATATCGGAGGCACCGACTATGGATACGTTGGTTTCGAGATTGACGTTACCGACAAACTGAAATACGGCGAAGAGAACACTCTCGTGGTGAAGGCAAGTACGGCTGGTCCGAAGAACTCACGCTGGTATACCGGTGGCGGACTTTTCCGCGACGTGAACCTTATATATACAGACAAGGCGCTCTACTTCAACCGCCATCCTCTTTACATCACTACGGAAGATAACTGTAAGGTCAACATCTCTGCTGACGTGAAGTGCAATACGAAGGATCAGCAGGTGAAGATGCAGGTTACCATCATTGACCCGTCGGGGAAGGTTGTCAGTGACGCGTCGTATGACATTAAGCGTAACCGCAACTATAAGGCTGGTCAGGAAATGAAGATTCCGACAATCAATATCGACAATCCTCAGTTGTGGGATTGCGACAATCCTAACCTGTACACAGCGAGAGTAGTGCTCTACAATGCTGATGGCACTGTTGCCGACAATACTACATCGCGCTTCGGCATCCGCACTGTGGAGATTGTTCCTGGCAAGGGACTTGTGCTCAACGGAAAGAAAGTGCTGATGAAGGGTTATGCCAACCACCACACACTCGGTGCCCTTGGTGCGGCAGTCTATCCACGCGCCATAGAGAAGCGCATCAAACTGATGAAGGAGTTCGGCATGAACCATATCCGCTGTTCGCATAATCCGTATTCGGAATCATTCCTTGACCTCTGTGATGAGAACGGCATACTCGTTGTCGACGAGCTGTATGACAAGTGGAACGACCAGTACGTGGGAGGTGGACGCGCTCCCTTCCAGGACCTCTGGCAGAAGCATGTTCCTGAGTTCATAACCCGCGACCGTAACCATCCATGTGTCATTGCCTGGTCACTCGGCAACGAACTGCAGTCGTACAACGACCAACCGTATAATGACTTTGGCGTGACAATGTTCAAGTTGCAGAAGATGCTCATACAGCGCTACGATACTACCCGCAAGGTGACTGTTGCCATGCATCCCCGCTACCGTAACTGGGAGACAGACTCACTGCCTTGCGACCTCGCGATGAATACCGACTTCCAGGCATACAACTACCGTTATATGTATTTCCCCGGTGACGGGAAACGTTTCCCTTGGATGACCTTCTATCAGAGTGAGGCAAGTGTGGCTGCTATGGGTGAGAACTACTTCGCAATGGATCTCGACAAGGTGATGGGACTGGCCTACTGGGGAGCCATCGACTATCTTGGAGAGAGTCAGGGATGGCCGGCGAAAGGTTGGGTGCAGGGAGTCTTCGACATCAGTCTTGAACCAAAGCCAAAGGCGTACTATATGAAGTCCTTCTTCTGTCCCGACCAGCCACTCGTGCATATCGCCGTGACCGAAAGCAAGGGCAGCATGATGTGGAATGGTGTACAGACTGGTAATGATGGTCAGGGAGATCACTGGAACCGTACGCCGGGTGAGAAACTTGAGATAACGACCTACACTAATGCCGATGAGGTGGAACTACTTGTCAACGGCAAGAGCTGTGGCACTAAGAAGAATGATCTCTCCAATGCCAAGATGCGCAATCAGATACGCTGGAAGGACATAGAGTATCAGGACGGCAACATCGAGGCAATCGCCCGTACAGACGGGAAGATTGTTGCGCGCCACAAGATAGAGACGACAGGCAAGGCTGTTGCTCTGAAGATAGAGACCGACAATCAGGCATGGAAGGCTGACGGCATAGACTTGCAGCATGTACGTATCATTGCCGTTGACTCCAAAGGCCGCCGTGTTCAGACTGCAGTGGGCGACGTAACCGTAAAGGTTGATGGCAGTGCACAGTTGGTGGCAATGAGTAATGGTGACATGAAGAGTGACGAACTCAACGTGGTAGACCACCGTAAACTTTTCAACGGCTCTTGCCTTGCCATCCTCCGTGCAGGGGAAAAACCTTCGCAGGTCACACTTACTGCAACATGCCCCGGACTGAAATCGGCAAAGGTGAAGATTAATGTGAAATAAGTAAAAAATGAAAATACTATAATGTATTTTATACTTTTCTTATTGTAAGGTTCAAAAAAGTAAAGTTAATGACATACTCAATAGAAAAAGTTACCAGTCTGATTGGTGCGCACCGTTATGGAGCAGCCGAGACAGCGGTAGGTTTCCTTCTTACCGACAGCCGTTCGCTGTCGTTTCCAGAGGAAACTCTCTTTTTCGCCCTTCAGTCAGAGCGTAATGATGGACACAGATACATCGCTGACCTTTACCGCCGCGGTGTGCGCTCCTTCGTGGTAGAACAGTTGCCTGCAGAGTATGCGACAGCCTTCAAGGATGCCAACTTCCTTGTAGTGCCTTCCACCCTTGCTGCCCTTCAGCGTCTGGCTGAACGTCATCGCGATGAGTTTGACATCCCTATTGTAGGCATTACCGGCAGCAACGGCAAGACGATGGTGAAGGAGTGGCTCTATCAGTTGCTCATGCCTTCGATGCATGTCACCCGTTCTCCACGTTCGTATAACTCGCAGATAGGTGTGCCTCTCTCTGTATGGAAACTCCATGAGGAGAGTGCCGTCGGAATTTTTGAGGCCGGAATAAGCCAGCCAGATGAGATGATGCGCCTTGCGGATATAATCCAACCTACCATTGGCGTGTTCACCACTCTCGGTCAGGCTCATCAGGAGAACTTCCATTCACTGGAAGAGAAATGCCGTGAGAAGTTCCAACTATTTACCGACTGCAAGACGCTTGTATATCCGGCAGATAATGACGTCGTATTCCGTGTACTTCGTCAGAGTGGTTTCAAGGGAGAAAAACTCGGGTGGTCGATGACTGACAGCAGTGCGGCCTTTTATATATATAAGGTGGAGAAGGACGAGACGTCAACAACAGTGTCATACGTCTTTCAGCCAGCTTCAGCCTCAGAACCTGTTGAGGGCAAGTACAGCATGCCTTATATCAGTGCTGCTTCGATAGAGAACTCCATTATATGTGCCGTGACAGCGTTGCACCTTGGAGTGACTCCAGTCCAGCTTGCGCAGCGTATGTCAGCCCTTGAACCTGTAGCCATGCGACTTGAGGTAAAGGAAGGACGCAGAGGTTGCACTCTCATCAATGACTCCTATAATTCAGACCTTGCAAGTCTCGACATAGCACTCGACTTCATGCATCGCCGTCCAGACCACAAGGGACGTAAGCGCACTCTTATACTTAGCGATATAGAGCAGAGTGGAATGACTGATGTCCAACTGTATCAGCAGGTTTCGGAGTTTGCTGTCAACCGTGGTGTGGAGAAGTTTATCGGAATAGGCAAGGCATTAAAGGCTAATGCCGAGGCTATTTCTGTAGGAGAGAAACATTTCTTTGCCGATGCCGACGAGTTTATTGCCAGCGGCACTTTTGAAGACCTTCACGACGAGGTTATCCTTATAAAGGGTGCACGCCGCTTCTCCTTTGACCGGATCACAGATCTCCTTGTGGAGAAGGTCCATGAGACCACACTCGAGGTCAATCTGGACGCGATGGTGGAGAATCTTAACTACTACCGCTCCTTCATGCAGAAGGATACCAAACTCGTATGCATGATAAAGGCAGACGGATATGGTGCAGGGGCTGTGGAGATAGCAAAGACTCTCCAGGACCATTGCGTGGACTATCTTGCTGTTGCCGTTGCCGATGAAGGTGTGGCGCTGCGTAAGGCAGGCATAACTGCCAATATAATGATAATGAATCCCGAGATGACCGCCTTCCAGACCATGTTCGACTATGCCCTTGAACCGGAGGTGTACTCCTTCCGCCTTCTCGATGCGCTCCGTACGGCAGCACGCAAGGAGGGCATCACGGGATATCCCGTTCATATCAAGCTCGATACAGGCATGCACCGTCTCGGTTTCCATCCTGTAGACGACATGCCACGGCTTATAGAATATCTGCAGAGTCAGAATGCTCTCATGCCACGTTCCGTCTTCTCGCACTTTGTCGGTTCGGACGGAGATGAGTTTGATGACTTCTCCGCTATGCAGTATGACCTTTATGAAAAGGGAAGCATGGCACTGGTCAATGCCTTTCCTCACAAGATACTGCGCCATATGTGTAACTCTGCAGGCATAGAGCATTTCCCTGAGCGCCAGATGGATATGTGCCGTCTTGGTCTCGGACTCTATGGCATCAATCCGCGCAGTAATAAGATAATAAATAATGTGTCGACACTGAAGACCACGATACTTCAGCTTCGCAATGTGAAGGCTGGCGACTCCATAGGCTACAGCCGCAGGACCGTGCTTGACCGCGACAGCGTTATCGCAGCCATTCCTATCGGTTATGCCGATGGTCTCAATCGTCATCTCGGCAACCGCCACTGCTACTGCCTTGTCAACGGGCAGAAGGCAGAGTATGTGGGCAATATATGCATGGACGTGTGTATGATTGACGTAACGGGTATAGACTGCAAGGAAGGAGATCAGGTAGAGATATTCGGTGACAACCTCCCAGTGACTGTTCTCTCCGATGTGCTCGATACCATTCCTTATGAGGTGCTTACTGGAATCAGTAACCGCGTCAAGAGAGTGTATTTTCAGAGTTGAGTGTTGAAGGTTTAAAGGTTTAAAGGTTTAAAGTTGAGAGTTGAAAGTTGAATGAGATTTGATTTTTACGTCTCAACATTCAACATTCAACCTTCAACCTTCAACTTTTAAACATTCAGCATTCGACATTCAACATTCAACCTTCAACTTTTAAACATTCGGCATTCGACATTCAACATTCAACCTTCAACTTTCAACTTTTAAACCTTCAACTTTCAACCTTCAACAAAATTGCCAATTCAGACCACAAAGATGACCAACTACCGTTGGGTAATCTGCACAATGCTCTTCTTTGCCACGATGGTGAACTACATGGACCGTCAGGTTCTGTCACTGACATGGAAAGACTTCATCTCGCCCGAGTTGGGATGGGATGACGATAGCTATGGCATAATAACGGGAGCCTTTTCCATTATGTATGCCATGTGCATGCTGTTTGTTGGTAGAATAGTGGATAGGGTGGGCACGAAGCGCGGCTATGCGGTATCGATGATAATCTGGACCTGCGGTGCTGTGCTCCATAGTCTGTGTGGCATTGCGTGCAGCGGTATCATAGCCGATGAATGGTTCGTAAGTTTTGATGGTGCGAAGGAAGCCCTGCATGATATAGGGTATATGGCACTCCCAGTGACAACGGTGAGTGTATGGCTGTTTCTTGCCTGCCGTTTTATCCTCGCGCTCGGCGAGGCTGGCAATTTCCCAGCAGCCATAAAGGTTACTGCCGAATACTTCCCGAAGAAAGACCGTGCTTACGCAACATCCATTTTCAACAATGGAGCATCCGTCGGAGCACTCATTGCTCCCGTCACCATTCCGCCGCTTGCTAAGTATATGGGATGGGAGATGGCCTTCATACTTATAGGCTTCTGGGGATATGTGTGGGCATTCGTATGGTTGCGAGTGTACAACAGACCTCATAACAGCCGCCACGTTAACAAGGCAGAACTGGGCTATATAATGCAGGACGATATGGACGACGATGATGAAGTGACAAGGAAGAGCCGTAAGGAAATGGGCATCATACATTGCCTTGGATACCGTCAGACGTGGGCATTCATCATAGGGAAGTTCATGACCGACGGTGTATGGATATTCTTTCTCTTCTGGACTCCCGCGTATATCAGCGACATGTACAGTTATTCATCCGACTCGCTTATGGGCATGGCACTCATCTTCGTGCTGTATCTCATCAGTATGCTCAGCGTTGCGGGTGGATACCTGCCAACATACTTCGTTGACAGCAGAGGAATGCATCCTTACGGAGGCCGTATGCTATCGATGCTCATCTTTGCTGTAATACCTCTGATAGGCGTGGCAATCCTTCCGCTTGGAAGCATATCGCCGTGGTGTGCCGTGGTTATTATCGGTATTATCGGAGCTGCTCACCAGAGTTGGTCGGCAAACATTTTCTCCACGGTGGGCGACCTCTTCCCGAAGGCTGCCATCGGAACGGTTACCGGCATAGGCGGAATGGCAGGAGGTGTAGGCTCTTTCATCATAAACTATGGTGCAGGCTATCTCTTCACCCTGTCCGACAAACTCGGAACCACATTCTGTTTCCTCGGATTCTATGGCAAGCAGGGAGGCTACATGGCAGTATTCTGCATCTGCTCAGTTGCTTATCTCGTGGGATGGATCGTCATGCGAATGCTTGTTCCACGCTATCAGCCTGTTGAGTGTTGAGTGTTGAGTGTTGAATGTTGAGTGTTGAATGTTGAGTGTTGAATGTTGAGTGTTGAATGTTGAATGTTGAGTGTTGAATGTTTAATGATGAGTATTTAATGTTTAATGTTTAAATGTTGAAGGCTGAGACGTAAAAATCAAATCACATTCAACTTTCAACCTTCAACCTTCAACCTTCAACCTTCAACCCGATTAATAAAAGTTAAAACCGGAGATATACAATGATAATATCATTAGTTTTTATTATCTTTGCAGAAATATTTTAGTTCCTTAAATACAATTCTACTGATGAATACAGTTCAGACAAACAAAATGACCAACTGGCGTTGGGTAATGTGCGCGATGCTGTTCTTCGCCACGACAGTAAACTATATGGACCGTCAGGTTCTTTCCCTGACATGGAAGGATTTCATCTCTCCAGAGTTCGATTGGAATGATGATATCTATGGTACTATTACTGCAGCTTTCTCTTTCTTTTACCTTGTAGCTAATCTCTTTGCAGGTAAGTTCGTAGACTGGGTAGGCACAAAGAAAGGTTACTTCTGGGCTATCATGATATGGTCTCTCGGCGCTGTTATGCACGCAGGATGTGGTGTCTTCACATTCAAGGTGATTGGTGCTGCAGGTGTTGCCGTTGCAACAGTAAGTATGTATGCGTTTCTCGCTTGCCGTTGCGTTCTCGCTCTTGGTGAGGCAGGTAACTTCCCTGCTGCCATTAAGGTTACCGCAGAGTACTTTCCAAAGAAAGACCGTGCCTTCGCTACATCAATATTTAACTCAGGTGCATCCGTAGGTGCCCTTGCTGCTCCTGCTACTATTCCTATCCTTGCAAAGGCAATGGGTTGGGAAATGGCATTCATCATTATCGGTGTGCTTGGTTTCGTATGGGCAGGTGTATGGCTCTTCGTTTATGATAAGCCGGCAGAGTCCAAGTTTGTCAACGAGGCAGAGCTTAACTATATGAATCAGGACGATGAAGAGCCTGAGGCAGAGGCACCTGCAGCAGAGGAGAAGCAGATGTCATATCTTGAGGCATTCAGCCACAAGCAGACATGGTCATTCGCTTTCGGTAAGTTCATGACTGACGGCGTATGGTGGTTCTTCCTTTTCTGGGCTCCTGCTTATTTCTCAGATCAGTTCGGATATACTTCCGACTCAAGCATGGGTATTGCTCTCATCTTTACACTCTATGCTATCGTTACTGTCCTCTCTATGTTCGGTGGTTATCTTCCAAAGCTCTTTGTAGAGAAGAAGGGCATGAATCCATATCAGGGCCGTATGCTCGCAATGCTTATCTTTGCCTGCTTCCCGGTACTCGCTCTCTTCGCACAGCCAATGGGACAGTACAGTGCTTGGTGGCCAGCAGTTATTATCGGTCTTGTAGGTGCAGGACATCAGGCTTGGTCTGCTAACATTTTCTCAACAGTAAGTGACATGTTCCCAAAGAGCGCTGTAGCTACTATTACCGGTATCGGTGCTGCTGCTGGAGGTCTCGGTTCCATGCTTATCAACAAGGGTTCGGGTGTTCTCTTTACTTATGCTGCAGAGCAGGGTTCCAACTTCTCATTCTTCGGCTTCGACGGTAAGCCTGCCGGTTACATGATTATCTTCTGCATCTGCGCAGTTGCATATCTTATCGGTTGGGTTGTAATGAAGACCCTTGTTCCTAAGTATTCTCCAGTTGTTGTCGACTAAACATAACGATTGACGATAAGAAAACGAAAGTGTGTCATTGACTCCAAAAGGGAGTTCATGACACACTTTTGCCTTTTTAGGCATTTTGTCAGACGTTTATTTTGTTTTCTCGCTGATTTGCATTAACTTTGCACAATAGAAATAATAAACATAAAAATCAAATTATATGGTTCTCTTTTTCAAGACCCCTTCAGATCATGTGATTGCGACTGAGATAAATCATCAGCCCAATCAGGACGAAATCAATGAACTTTGTTGGCTATACGGCAATGCAACACCTGTTGAAGCCGAAACGATGGACGGATACTATGTAGGTCCACGCCGTGAGATGATTACTCCTTGGAGTACCAATGCTGTGGAGATAACGCAGAATATGGCTCTCAAGGGAATCTCCCGCATCGAGGAATACTTCCCTGTAAGCAGCATGGATGCAGACCATGATCCTATGCTTCAGCGTATGTACAACGGTCTCGACCAGAAGGTCTTTACCGTGAACATCGAGCCGGAGCCTATCAAGCACGTCGAGAATCTTGAGAAGTACAATGAGCAGGAAGGTCTCGCTCTCTCAAAGGAGGAGATAGAGTATCTCCATAAGGTAGAGGGACAGCTCGGACGTCCTCTTACAGATTCCGAGATATTCGGTTTCGCACAGATTAATTCTGAGCATTGCCGCCATAAGATCTTTGGTGGCACATTCATCATCGACGGTGAGGAGAAGGAGTCTTCACTCTTCCAGATGATTAAGAAGACGACAAAGGAGAACCCTAACAAGATTCTCTCTGCATATAAGGATAACGTAGCCTTCGCTGAAGGTCCGGAGATAGAGCAGTTTGCTCCTGCAGATCATTCTCAGCCTGACCTCTATCAGATTAAGAAGGTGAAGAGCGTTATCTCTCTCAAGGCAGAGACTCATAACTTCCCTACTACCGTAGAGCCATTCAATGGTGCAGCTACAGGTACCGGTGGCGAGATACGTGACCGTATGGGTGGTGGCGTTGGTTCATGGCCTATTGCCGGCACAGCTGTGTATATGACATCTTATCCTCGTAAGAATGCTGAGGACAAGGCTAATGCCAATGTACCTGCCAACACTCCTGCCTGGAGTTCTGAGGCTGATTGCCAGGCTTGGGAGAAGATACTTCCTGTACGTAAGTGGTTGTACCAGACTCCAGAGCAGATACTTATCAAGGCTTCGAATGGTGCGAGTGACTTCGGTAACAAGTTCGGACAGCCGCTGATCTGCGGTTCTGTACTTACCTTCGAGCATCAGGAGAAGGAAGAGCAGTACGCTTACGACAAGGTTATCATGCTTGCCGGTGGTGTAGGCTATGGTATCCAGCGCGACTGTCTCAAGGGTGAACCACAGGCAGGCAATAAGGTTGTAGTGATGGGCGGTGAGAACTACCGTATCGGTCTTGGTGGCGGTTCCGTGTCATCAGTAGAGACAGGCCGCTATTCTTCAGGTATCGAGCTCAACGCTGTCCAGCGTGCTAACCCGGAGATGCAGAAGCGTGCATATAACGTTATCCGTGCACTCGGTGAGGAGGAGAGCAATCCTATCGTTTCAATACATGACCATGGCTCAGCCGGTCACGTCAACTGTCTGTCGGAGTTGGTA
>R06__coassemble_550_pt1 | contig 13716 bp, 7 predicted proteins | sample R06__metabat2_high_PE_030 | metagenome-assembled genome bin R06 | reverse complement strand
TAACTAAACTGTTTAAACTATGAAGACTGAAAAAACTTTCAGTATTAAATTCTTTCTAGTCTCACTGTTTATGTTCTTTTCCGCTTCAATGATGGCGCAGGTGGAAGTTTCCGGCGTCGTGGTAGATGAAGAAGGAGAAACTGTAATCGGTGCTACTATTCGTGAGAAAGGTACCAGACAAGCCACTGTTACTGATATGGACGGTAAGTTTGTTCTGAAGGTTAAGAACACAAATGCGATTTTAACTGTGTCTTATGTGGGATACCAGTCAAAGGAAGTGGCATTAGGTGGTCAGAAGTTTGCACATGTGTCACTTGTACCTAATTCTACAACACTTGATGAGACTGTTGTCGTTGGTTATGGACGTATGAAGCGTTCAGACTTGACTGGTGCAGTAAGTTCCATTAATGAGGAACAGATCAAGCAGGGCGTCAATACTTCTCTTGAGCAGGCCATGCAGGGACGTATAGCTGGTGTGAATGTAACGCAGAACTCAGGTGCTCCTGGCGGTGGCATCTCGGTTCAGATTCGTGGTATTAACTCACTTAATGGCAATGAACCTCTCTATGTTGTTGATGGTATAGCAATGTCTGGTCAGACAAGCGATAATACCTCTGTACTTGCCAGCATCAATCCAGCTGATATTACAAATATAGAAGTGCTTAAGGATGCTTCTGCTACAGCTATTTATGGATCGCGCGCATCCAATGGCGTCGTTCTCATTACTACTAAGCGTGGTCAGGAAGGTAAGTCGAAGGTAACCTATGAGGGGTATGTAGGTTGGCAGAGCCTCCCAAAGCAGTTGAAGATGATGAATCTGAAACAGTATGCTGATTTCTATAATACTCGTGCAGAGATATATGGTTGGGGCTCGCGTGATGAATACTCTGATCCTTCCCTTCTTACTGATGGCACTGACTGGCAGGATGTCCTCTTCCAAACTGCATTTATGCATAATCACCAGCTTGGAGTAAGCGGTGGTACAAAAGACATGACTTATAATCTTTCTGGCGGTTATCTTAATCAAGAAGGTATAGGTCTTGGCTCAAGTTTTAATCGTGCATCGTTCCGTGCAAACTTCGATACTTCAATATCAAAGTGGCTTAAGGTTGGAGCTAATGCATATTTCGCTCGTACTAATCAGGTGGTCACATTTGATGATGCAAGTGTTATCTCTACTGCTCTTGAACAGTACCCTGATGTTGCTCCAAAGAATCCTGATGGAACATTTGGCTCCGCTGAGGATAATGAGTATAACTATTACTCCAATCCGCTCTTTGATGCTACTATGCGCGATAACCATAAGGCAAATTCGCAATTTGACTATAATGCATATGCTACTATAACTCCTATAAAAGAACTTCAGGTTCGTTTTGAATATGGTGGCAGTTTTGGATGGGGCGACCAGTATTATTTCGTTCCTTCATATACCTATGGTACTACAATTGTTGAATCTCAGTCACAGCGTACAAGTTCAACAAGTAAGTATCAATCATTCAAACAGTATGCAACGTATGATTTTAATCCATTTTACAAGAATCATTTCCAAATAATGCTTGGTCATGAGGCACAGTGGGGTGACTGGGCAAATCTCTCTGGTTCACGCAAGAATTATATTTCTGATGCAATCCACTCGCTGGCAGTTGGTGATGCAACAACAGCCACAAATGATGAGCAGGGATCGGAATGGAGCATTGAATCATACTATGGTCGATTGAATTATAATTTTGACGACCGCTACCTTATTACCGCTACCCTTCGTACTGATGGCTCTTCAAGCTTCGGAGAGAATAACCGTTGGGGATGGTTTCCATCAGCTGCTTTTGCGTGGCGTGTGAATAATGAGAAATTTCTGAAAAATGTAGACTGGCTGTCTAATCTTAAATTCCGCCTCGGCTGGGGTCTTGTTGGTAATCAGAGTACAGGATCGTATGCTTATGGCGTTGCAATGGGCTCAGTTGCTACGGCATGGGGAACAGGTTACTATGCAAGTAACTATGCTAACCCAGATCTTCGCTGGGAGTCTACAAAATCTTGGAATGCTGGTATCGACATGGCATTTCTGCATAATCGTATAGAGTTTATAGTTGATGCATATTACAAAAATACTGACAACTTGCTTATGCAAGCATCTCTTCCTTCGTATGTTGTAGATGTAGAAGGGTATCGTGGAATCCAGGCTCCTTATGTTAATTCTGGCGCTATACGTAACAAGGGTATTGAGTTCACGTTGAATACAGTTAATATTACAAACAAGAAGTGGGAATGGCGTACAGGCCTCACTCTCTCTTTCAACCGCAATGAACTGACAGCCCTTAACTCTGAAGACGCTAAACTGTATGGATCTATAGGTTCCAATACATACACCATTTCTCAGGTTGGTGAAGCTGTAGGTTTATTCTATGGTTACAAGTGCATAGGTATGTATCAGAATGAGGGTGACTTCTATCGCAAGAACTCCCTCGGCGAGTTCTTGTTGGATGCTAATGGTGACAAGATTCCTGTAGCACGTCCTGTAGATACCAATGGTGACCTTCAGCCAATTGCTACAAATGGCATTTGGGTAGGTGACTATATATGGGAAGACGTTAACAATGATGGCAAGATTACTGAAGCAGACCGTACTATTATTGGTGACCCTAATCCAGACTTTACGTTTGGCCTTAATAACACGATTAAGTATGGTGATTTCGAACTTTCATTCTTTATTAACGGAAGTGTTGGCAATGACGTGTACAACGTACTTCGCCAGAATCATACAAATCCGACATCCTGGGGTAACAAGATGGCATATTGCGCTGACTATGCACGCATTGGCATGTATGATGAAAATGGAGCACTCAACGATATATCCAACGTTTATGTGCTTAATCCGAATGCTTCCATTGAACGAATTTCTGCATCAGGTTCAACACTCAATGATAATGAGCGTGTAAGTTCACGCTTTGTAGAGGATGGTTCTTATGTGCGTTTGAAGTCTCTTTCTTTTGCTTGGAATCTTCCTAAGAAGTGGCTCTTGAAGGCACATATCGATTGGGCTCAGCTGTATATCAATGCACAAAACCTCTTTACGATAACAGGTTACGATGGTTATGATCCTGAGGTAGGTTCTACGGGACAGAGTGTTATTCTTCAAGGGCTTGATAATGGTCGTTATCCTTCACAGCGTATATATAACATTGGCCTTAAGTTGAACTTCTAATCATTATTATAGAATTTAATATGAAAAAACTAAATATATTAATGTTATCTGGAGTCGCATTGCTGACCTCAACTTTTGTTGGTTGCAGTGATGATTTTCTCGAAAAAACTCCTACTAACAGTTATGTGGCTGAGACTTACTATTCATCTGACGATGCTGTAAAGAAAGCAATAGAACCTCTTTATAACTATGCATGGTTCAACTATAACTATCGTGCAATGATAGGTATGGGCTCTTCGCGTGCTAATGATGGTTGGAATCCTTATTTGAATGCAGAGTTTGCAAAGTTTCAGTTGACAGGTCTTTCTTCTGAACTTGCCAATGCATGGTCTTCGTTCTATATGGTTGTGTCAATGTCGAACCAACTGATGTCAGATGTAGAGAATTATGCAACGGAGGATGTGTCAGAGGATATAAAGAACTTAGCAATTGGTGAGGCATTGCTTATGCGTGCCACCGCTTATTTCTATCTTGTACGTTCATGGGGTGACGTAATTGTATATGAAGACAATATAGATATGACCCAGACTCCTGTACGTCCGCTGACAAAGGAGGAAGATGTACTTAAGTTCATTATAGCTGACCTTACAGAGGCCATTGACTATCTTCCTGCAACAAGTACTGATCATCATGCAACAAAGTATACAGCAGAGGGAATGCTCGCAAAAGTCCTTCTCGCTCAGAGCGGATGGAACAAGGGAACACGTGATGAAAATACACTCAAGGAGGTTATCAGCCTTTGCGATGATGTGATTAATAACGGACCTTACTCTCTGATGTCAGACTATGAGGATCTTTGGAAGTATGCTAACAATGACAATGCAGAGACAATGCTTGCAATGCGTTGGGCTGATCCACTTGTAGGTTCATGGGGAACATTGAATGCCAATTACTCTGATCTTGCCTGGAGTGGTATATCCGACGTAAATGTATGGGGTGGCATCTATGCTTCCGTTGATATGCTTGATTACTATAATGAGGAGCCTGCAGACTCTTTCCGACTCCGTGCTACGTTCTTCACGCCAACCCGCTACTATGACTATATAGATACAGGTAATGATCTTGTAAAGTCTTCGGAAAAAACAAAGGAAAATGGTTATCCTCAAGCAAAAGGATATGTATATAGTAAGAATCATGTGCAACTGAAAAAGTATGTAGTAGGTACCAAGGCTGACTGTTCCGGTCATCTCGCACAGATGGCATCGCCAATGAATACTTACATTCTTCGTCTTGCTGATGTCTATCTGACAAAGGCAGAGGCTGTGCTTGGCAACAGTGAGTCGACTGCTGATCCAGAAGGACTTGCTGCTATCAATGCTGTACGTGAGCGTGCTAAGGTTTCTGATCTTAAGTCATACGATCTTGAAACTCTTATTCGTGAGCGTCGCATTGAGTTCTGCATGGAATTCTCTAATTGGTATGACATGGTGTCATGGTACCGTTGGAAGCCAAACTATATGCTCAATTTCTTCAATAACAAACAGCATCGTGGCTTCCAGCTCAATGAGGGTAAGGTATATCTTAATGACGATAAGACTATATCTTATGCTCCTATTCCTCCTCTGTCTCAGGGATCATGGTATTTCATCAACTGGAGCAATGCGAATTATGCAGATGGAATGTATTGGTACAATGATGGATGGAGAGATGCAAATGGAAATAAGATATCTGATGCGGATGCTGGCGTAGAGCATAAGTCTCTTGATGAGATGGCTCGTGCAGAGGATCTCTATCAGCCAATCGTGCTCTCGGAGACAAATATATTTATGCCTTATCCAGAGTCGGATGTTCTCCGAAACAACTACTTCAACGAGCCTGCACAATCTTATGACTTCGGAGACCGTTGGACCAATGCTGAGGCAAAGCTGAAGAATTGGATTAAATAAGAAATAAAATTCGAAACTCATTATGAAAAAGATTTTCAATATAACTTCTGCAACTCTTGCTGTGATGCTGATTGCCTTCATGCAATTATGCTTCTCATCATGTAGTGATGACAAAAATTCAGGTGGTACTCCTGAGATTACCTGTGTGCGTGTCTGTGACCCTACTAAGGCAGACAGTACATTTACAAAGTCCTCCCAGGGACAGATTATAGCAATCATAGGTCAGAACCTTGGTAATGCGGTCTATGTATATATCAATGACCAAAAGGTGTATTTCAATCCTACGATGAACACTGATCATAGTCTTATAGTTACAGTGCCAACAGAGGCTAATGGTTTCAAACTTACAGCCTTCAACAGTGACCTCAAGGATGAGATACGTGTGGAGACTACTCACGGCACAGCGACATATGAATTTAAAATCCTTGGAGGATACCCAAGTATTTCTCGTGTACAGTGTGAATATCCTCGCCAGGCAGGTGATATTCTTAATGTATATGGTCTTAACCTCGAGTCTATAGAAAAGTTGTATTTTACCGACATTGAAGCTGCAACTCTTGATACTACGGTTTGGGAAACACCAGGTGGTAACCACGTAGAGGCTTCGTATGAGACTGTAGTAGCTGATCATCACCTTAACACCAAAACGAATTCGTACGAGACAACATCCCAACTTGCTGTTAATATACCAGAACTTCCTTACGATAAAGGATCTCTCGTCATCGAATGCGCGGCAGGTACGGCTTATATTGCTTATAGTAAGACACCAGGTGTGCCAGTTATAACCAATGTATCTTCTGATATGCCTGTGGTTGGTGAAGAACTTATCATCACTGGTCGCGAATTTGTGCAGATTGAGTCTGTCAAGTATGGTGACGTTACTCTTACACCGGATGAATTTACTGTAGCGGAAACAGAGGATGCTATTACTATCAATTTCTCCAAGGTTCCAACTGCAGGCTCTGATCCTCATCTTACAATTACAACTCCAGGAGGTGTCGGGACATGTGACTTCTACAACACTGCCTGCCTCATCAATGACTGTGAAAGTGGATATGCTGATATGGGATGGAACCCTAACATAATTATTACAACCACAACGTTTGGAGGAACTGGCAACGTTGCTCACTTTAATTCATACGGTCAGTGGTGGGGACAGATGTTCTTCTTCTCTAAGGATTGGGATTTTGCAGCCTTTGATCTTCCATCGTATGATGTCATTCCTGCTACAGCGAGTGCTGATGATGTATATCTTGCATTTGAAGTGTATGACAATAACTCTGACTTCAACAACGGTGGTACAGGGTATCAAGGTATCCTGCGTACAGCTATCTGGGGCGCTTCCAATGCAAATACCAACTCCCAACCTGACGTTATGTTCCATAACTTTGCTTGGGATGACTATAATGAAGGAACCTTCATTAATCCATACGGACCAATTCTTCAGGATGTAGATGGAGAGGCTCATAGCGGTAGGTGGTATCGTTCTGTCATCAAACTTAGTGATATGTATCTCACAGATGCTGATGGAAATATTACGGAGACACCAGCTTATTCTACTTATGCCGACTTTGTTAATAGAGGTGTTAGTATCATGCGTTTCATGAGTTATACTGAGGGTACAAAGAGTGGTAACGTAGATTTCTATATGGATAATATACGTTTGTTTTACAATAAAAAGTAAAGAAGACAATGAAGAATTTTAGATTTCTCACAAGCATATTACTGTTTTCCATTGCTGTCGTGACTTTTCAGAGCTGCAGTGATAGCGACAGCACTCCTACCGCATCATTTATTAACGTATATGATAATAGTGGTGATTTGCTGGATAATATCAGTGTTCCTCTTTCTGCGAGCCGCCGTATGATAGGCATTCGCAGTGATGCTACATGGACAGCGCAGAGTGATGCTGATTGGTGTACAATATCCAATCATGAAGGATATGGTTATGGCACCGATTCTACTTTCTATATCCGTGTAGATATCGCTAAGAATGAAGGCATGCGCCGTACTGCTAATATTACCTTTACTTCCGGTAGCATGACAAAGGTGGTTGCTGTGACTCAGAAAGGGTCTGATATGGACCCTGGAGATCCTTTCGAAAGTTCATACAAAGTTGTTGAAAACATACGTCTTGGCTATAATCTTGGTAATACTCTTGAGTCTGACCCTGACCAGACAAACGAAGCGTCTTCATGGTGGAAACCTACAAGTGACTTGTCTTGGGAGACTGTTTGGGGACAGCCAAAGACTACTCAGGCTATTATTGACTCCATAGCAGCTAAGGGATTCAATATCATTCGCGTGCCTGTGACTTGGTGGCCTCATATGGATGAGAACTGGCAGGTGAAGGAGATATGGATGAACCGCGTGAAGGAAGTTGTTGATATGGTAATGAATGCCAATTGTTACTGTATTATAAATGTAATGCATGATACAGGCGCTCGTAATGGTCGCACAGATGGCGGTGGTTGGCTTTCTGCAAATCCTGACGAGTTCGATGCAAGTTCTGTCAAGTACGAGAGTTTGTGGAAGCAGATAGCTACAGAGTTCAAGGATTATGACCAACGTCTTCTCTTCGAATCTTTCAATGAGATTCTTGATGGTAATGATACTTGGGACGATCCTTCTAATACTGCTTGCTATACTACAATCAATAAACTGCAGCAGATCTTCGTCAATACAGTTCGTGCTACTGGTGGAAACAATGAATATCGTAATCTTATAGTAACTACATACAGTGCCGGACATACTCAGGCAAAACTTAATGGCTTCGAGGTTCCTGATGATTTACATCCTAACCATTTGCTCGCTTCAATTCATAGTTATGATCCTTATAATTTCTGTAATGAGAATAAAGGAGACGGTTATGACTATAATATCTATGTCTGGGATTCGTCATGTGAACAGGAAATAGACAACCTGACAGCAATGATAGACAACCGTTTCAATACTCTTGGCATACCTTATATTTATGGTGAGTTCGGTGCTATTGATGAAAATAAGGATATGGGTGAGCGCGTTAAGTATGCCAAGTATATGGCTGCGAAGATGAAGTCTTACAATACCACGGGACTCTGGTGGATGGGTCTCTACAACCGTAAGAAGAAGAAATGGTATGAGAGTGAAATTGTTGATGCGCTATTCAATGTGATGGGTGTAACAACCACAATAACAAATCAGTAGTAAAAACATTAAAAATAAGTTTAAATCCTTGTACCTTGTTATTAAGGTACAAGGATTTAGCAAAATAAGCAAAGGTAAAAAATCCCGAATTGCTTACTTTTGCAACATAATTCTACATTATCTAATAATATAAACTAAATCTTATGAAGAAAATCTTTACTCTTATTGCTGTTGCATTTGCAGCGTTGTCTGTTAATGCACAGAACCTTTGGAAAAGTGAAGCAGGTGTTGAAGTAACCTGGGAATGGGATGACCGTGCTAACACAATGGTAGAGGCATCTGCTTTTTCTACAATTGATATGAAGGTAGGTGACAAGATCAAGGTGACTTGTATCGAAAAAACGGTAGATGACAGTTCATGGCCGCAGATTTCACTCCGCTATGGTTGGGGCGGTACTATCGGTACTATCCTGCAGCTTTGGGATTTCAGTTCTTTCCCACAGACAGGTGAGGTTACTTTGACGGAAGATAATATCACGACTATTAAGGAGCAAGGCATATATCTTGCAGGTAGTGGCGGAAAAGTATCTTCTATTGATTATGAGGCTGCCGAAGTGCCAGAGTGGATGGATTTGACAGGTGCAATATGGGTGGATACGAGTGCACCTAAGATTGATAACTGGGGTAATATGTCTTTGTCCGCAAGTGCTTTCTCTTCACTTGTTTCAGGTAAGGGCATCGAGTTCCGCCTTTCTGAATGGAACGATGGTACGATAGTTCAGGTTTTTCCAGGCGGATGGGGCAATGAATCGTTTAACTCTAGTGGCGGTCGCTTCGTAGTTGACAAGGAAAAGAAGATTTGTACTTTTGTTCCTACAGATACAGAAATTGAACTTATTGTAAAGGATGGTGTTGTCATTCAGGGTGTTGATGCATCTATCTATGCTATTGCACTCTTTACTGATGATCCAAATAAAGAGGTAGTGAAAGAACTTGATCTTCCTGGAACCGAGGGTCTTGTTTCTATGTCTGAGGATGAAGGCTCAAGTGGTTGGCATGCTGGTGGTTGGATCGGTCTTACTGACCTTGCCCAGGTATATAAATCGTTTGTTGTAGAATTCACTGCTGAGCATGAGTTTGCTCTCGTTGCTCAGAATTGGGTTGACGGTGCTGGTACTAACATTACAGTTTGTGCAGAGGGAACATCTGAGAAGCAAATTATTTCAATTCCTGTAGGTTCTGAGGAAGGGCAGCTTCAGGGACTTGGTCAGTACGCTATACAGAACCGGTACATCACAGAGTACTATGAGCCTTCAATGGGTGAAGGAGGTAAAATGGTTGATGAGAGTCTATACGGAGCCAACACGGTAACTATTCTTCGTGCTTATCTTACAAACAAGGAGGTAGAAAGCACTTATACACCATGGGTTGATCCAACTGGTATTTCTAATGTTTCTGTTGCTTATTCAAAGAGCAACGTGATGTATAACATTGCAGGTCAGCGTGTAAATAATGCTAAGGGCTTTGTTATCATGAACGGTAAGAAGTACGTTGTAAAGTAATTAATACCTTTTAATATATATTGATGAGGGTATGTGAGCTTATCTCGCATACCCTTATTTTTTTGTACAAAGATTTGATAACAAAAGCAAAGAGATAACTGATATTTTATACTAACTTTGCACCGAAATAAACAACTTCGTCACCTTTAATTTACCTATAACGATGAAAAAAGCATATTTACTTCTCGCTCTTTTTATTATTCAGTCTGCCTTTATCGGTTCTATGGCTGCAACAAAGTCTGCCAAGTCTCCTGCAGAACAACTTATACAACGTCTGGTAAAGATTCAGAAGAAAGGATATATGTACGGACATCAGGATGATCCTTTCTATGGCATTACATGGGATTGGGAGAAGGATCGCTCCGATACAAAGGAACTTGTCGGCGATTATCCTGCTGTCATGGGCTTTGATCTTGGCGGTATAGAACTTGGTGACGACAAGGATCTTGACGGTGTGCCTTTCGACTGGGCACGCGAGGAAATACGTAAGCAATATGAAAGAGGTGGTATCGTGACTATCTCATGGCATCCGCGTAATCCTCTTCTCGGTACAACGGCATGGATACAGAATGATACTACTGCCTATAACGAGGCGGTCGATGCATTGAAAAAGATACACCGTGAGGATCTTATTGCAAAGATTGATAATCCGAAGAACACAGTTAAGGAGATTCTTCCTGGTGGAAAGGCATACGAAAAATATCAGCTCTGGCTCAAGAGAGTTGCGGATTATCTTCTTACTCTCAAGGATAGTAAGGGAAATCAAATACCCGTAGTATTCCGCCCTTGGCACGAGAACAACGGCTCTTGGTTCTGGTGGGGACAGAAGCTCTGCACGGATGAACAGTTCCATCAGTTTTGGAACATGACACAAGACTATATCAATGCGGTAGTAGTAACTTCCAATACCAACCACCCAACATCAACCACCTTGAAAGACTACATCGTATGGAGTTATTCTCCAAACCTTCAGGGTAACTGGACAGAGGAACAATGGTTGGTTCGTTATCCTGGTGACGACCGTGTAGATGTCATCGGTGAGGATGCTTACCAATGGGGAACAGAAGAAGACTATAAGTCTCAGCTTGATGCCGATCTGCAGATTATCACGAGCATAGCTCAGAAACATGGTAAACTTATAGCAATGACAGAGTGTGGACGTCAGAACTCTCCTGATCCTACATGGTGGCAGCGTGTATTCAAACCTGTCATTGAGAAATATCCCGTATGCTGGCTTCTCCCTTGGCGTAACTACAGCAAGGACCACTTTGGCGCATCCAAGGATGCCAAGACTGCCGATGATTTTAAGGCTTGGGCAGGACAGAAGAATTTCTTGTTTGTAAAAGACATAAAGGGTATTAAGTAAATGAAAAATGAACGATGAAAAATTAAAAATACATTATAGTTTTTAGAGGAATGACCAGTTTTGTTATAGGCAAACTTGCATTTCCCATTTTTCACTTTTCATCGTTCATTTAAAAGTAGAATAACAAAACAATATTATAATGTCAAAAGAATTTGAAGAGAAGGTGGCAGCACTTCGTGCTCACCATGAGGAACTCCTCACACGCAAGAATGTGAAGAAAGAGTGGGGTAACGGTATCTATGACAAATATGAGTACCCTATAGTAACAGCACAGCATACTCCTCTTGAGTGGAGATATGATTTCAATGAAAAGGATAATCCATATCTCATGCAGCGCATCATGATGAACGCAGCCCTTAACAGCGGCGCTATAAAGTGGAACGGCAAATATCTTATAATCGTTCGCGTTGAAGGTGCTGACCGTAAGAGTTTCTTCGCTGTGGCAGAGAGTCCTAATGGTGTAGACAACTTCCGCTTCTGGGATGAGCCTATCACAATGCCCGAAGATGTAGTTCCTGCAACGAATATCTATGATATGCGTATCACTCAGCATGAGGATGGCTGGATATATGGTGCATTCTGTGCAGAGCGTCATGATGATTCGCAGCCGGGTGACCTCTCTGCTGCTACTGCAACAGCAGGCATTGCGCGTACCAAGGATCTGAAGACTTGGTATCGTCTGCCTGATCTGAAGACAAAGTCACAGCAGCGTAATGTAGTTCTTCATCCTGAGTTTGTTGATGGTAAGTATGCTTTCTATACCCGTCCGCAGGATGGCTTTATTGATACAGGTTCTGGCGGTGGTATAGGTTGGGCTCTCATTGATGACATTGAGCATGCAGAGGTGACTGAAGAAAAGATTATCAACGCGCGTCATTACCATACTATCACTGAGGTGAAGAATGGTGAGGGACCTCATCCGCTCAAGACTCCTAAGGGATGGCTTCATCTCGCTCATGGTGTACGTGCCTGTGCTTCTGGTCTGCGCTATGTACTGTATATGTATATGACATCTCTTGAGGACCCGACAAAGGTTATCGCACAGCCAGGCGGATACTTCATCGTACCGGAGGGTGAGGAGTATATCGGTGATGTGATGAATGTAGCCTTTGCCAATGGTTGGATAGCAGACGGATGTGATGATGCTCCTCACGGAGGTGCAATGCACTCTATGGATGATACTGTATACATCTATTATGCTTCTTCTGATACCCGCATGCATGTTGCGACATCAACAATCGACAAACTTGTTGACTATTGCATGAATACTCCAGAAGACGGTCTTGCTACAGGTGCATCCGTAGAGACTATCAAGAAACTTATCGCAAAGAATCGTAATAATAAAAATTAAGTGGTTAGTGGAAAGTGAATAATGGATAATTCTTAATACTTATAGTGGCCCCACAAAATAAATTGCTTGTTTTTGCGTTATTATAGTGGCGTCTGCTTGTATTATTAATTATTCACTATTCACTATTCATTTAAAACATATCCCTAATAACTAACAAACAATCTACAAATGGCAAGCTTAAAAGAAAAAATCGGTTATGCACTCGGTGATGCTGCTGCGGGCGGTATCACATGGAAGATAATGTCAATAGCCTTCCCGCTGTTTTTTACTAACGTATTCGGTCTTACATTCGCTGACGCAGGACTCTTGATGCTCATTGCACGTATGTTCGATGTAGTGACAGATCCAATGATGGGCAGTTTGGCAGACCGCACTCAGTCACGTTGGGGTACTTATCGTCCTTGGCTTATCTTCGGCGCTATTCCTTATGGACTCGTATTCGCTCTTCTCCTCTTTACTCCAGATATGGGAGCAACACCAAAGCGTATATGGGCATACGGCTTCTATATTCTCATGATGGCGATGTATACTCTTGTCAATGTACCTTACGGTTCACTGCTTGGAGTGATGACAGATGATGCTGATGAGCGTAACCAGTTCTCTTCCTTCCGTATGGTAGGTGCTTACGCTATGGGTTTCATTACGCTTGGCATATTCCCTTATGTACAGAAGTGGATTGGTGGCACAGAGCAGCATCAGTATGCTGTCATCGGTGCAATGTTCGGTCTTATAGCTTGCCTTATGACTATGGCTTGCGGTCTTCTTACAAAAGAGCGCATTGCACCAAAGCGTGCAGAGAGTTTCTCTTTCAAGCAGTTTGGTGACCTCTTCAAGAATAAACCTTGGGTTTTTATCACGTTGACAGCCGTTTGTACTAACTTTTTCAATGGTTTCCGATATGCTGTGGCAGGTTATATGTTCACCTATTGCCTAAATGGTGACGTTACTATTGGCAGTTTGATTATCAACTATACTGTATTCATGGGTATTGGTGAGGCAACATGTATGGTGTTCGGTGGTCTTTCTCCTGCGTTTACAAAGTGGATAGGATCAAAGCGCATGGCATTTGTATGGGCATCAGTTATCTGCTTTGTTTCTTCAGTCATGTATTTCTTCATACCTATGGATAAGTCCTGGATATGGGTACTCATTGCAATATCATTTATCTCAAATATCGGTATAGGCATCTATTCGCCACTTCTTTGGTCTATGTATGCTGATGT
>R06__coassemble_527_pt1 | contig 14016 bp, 12 predicted proteins | sample R06__metabat2_high_PE_030 | metagenome-assembled genome bin R06 | reverse complement strand
CCCAAGAAGCGGTTTGGCTCTTAAGCATGGTATCCCAGTGCTTAATTCTCCTGGAACCATCGATGCTGACTATAGAGGCGAACTGATGACGCTTCTTGTCAATCTCTCGCAAGAGGATTTCGTTATCAATCCGGGGGAGCGTATAGCACAGATGGTGGTGGCTAAACACGAACAGATAGACTTTGAAATTGTCGATGAACTCGATGAAACAGAGCGCGGAACAGGTGGCTATGGTCATACCGGTGTAAAATAATTTCTGGTAATGAAACGATTCTTCATATACATATTATTATTGCTCGCAGTTCTTCCCGTGATGGGTAAGAAGAAGGATAAGAATGTGAAAGTGCAGACTCCTACTGTCGTGAGGACTCCTCTCTCTGAGGATGATGCTCTGCGCTATCAGTATTTCTATCTGGAAGCTGTGCGCATGAATGATATGGGCAAGTATGCGGAGGCGTATGAACTGTTCAGACATTGCCTTGACATAGATAAGGAGGCTCCTGAGACTTATTTCGCCTTGGCTCGGTTTGAATCCGCTTTCGGACGCGATTCCATCGCTCGTGACTACTACACAAGGGCGGTGGACCTGGACCCTAAGAACGATGAGTTCGCCCAGACGCTTGGACAGTATCTGCTTTCGAAAGATGAGATACAGGAGGCAGCAAAGGTATTTGAGAACCTCTTGACTATATGTCCGGACAGAAGCGACATAGTGGACATGCTTGCGCGTATATATGAGCATGAGAAGGATTACTCCAAGGAACTTGATGCATTGTCGCGCCTTGAGACTCTTGAGGGACAGAGTGAGGAACTCACACTGTCGAAGATGCAAGTCTATTCATTCATGGGTGACGAGAAAGGAGCTCATAGGGAGTTGCTCGGTCTGGTTAAGTCACATCCCAATGACCTGAAATATAAGGTTATGATGGGCAACTGGCTCCTTAGCAATGGTAAGAAACCGGAGGCACTCAATACTTTCCTTGAGGTACTGAAGGAAGAGCCCGACAATGCTCAGGCACAGACATCCTTGATGGACTATTACCGAACGGAAGGTAATAATGAGGAAGCCGACAAACTCCTTTATGCCATGCTTGAAAACCCCAAGACAGAAGCTGCTACGCGCATAACCTTGATGCGTCAGGTAGTAACTGACAATGAAAAGGCTGGCGGTGACTCTACACGGGTGCTCAATATATTCAACCGGGTACTCTCAATGCCTCAGAAGACAAGTGAAATGGCAGAGATGAAAGTGGCTTACCTCTATATGAAGGGCATGCCAAGTGACAGTATCCGTGTGGCAATAGATAAGGTGTTGGAAATAAATCCGGAGCATGTACAGGCCCGTCTTCAACGTCTTGACATGATGTGGCGCGATACAGTTGACCAGAAATGCATTGATGAGTGTCAGAAAGCAATAGAGTACAGTCCGGAGGAACCCTCTCTCTATTATTACCTCGGACTTGCAAAGTATCTGAATAAGGATGATGTGGGAGCACTCGAAGCTCTGCGTCATGGTGCATGGTATATCAATGAGGAGACTCCAGATAATGTTGCCGGAAACATATTCATGATAATGGGTGATATCCTTCATTCCATGGGACATTCTCAGGAGGCTTTTGCTGCCTACGACAGTTGCTTGGTATATAATCCTGACGAGATTTCATGCCTTAACAACTATGCTTACTATCTCTCAGTAGAGAATAAGGATCTCAAGCGTGCAGAACAGATGAGTTATCGCACTATAAAGGCCGAACCTCAGAATTCGACTTATCTCGATACCTATGCATGGATTCTGTATATGCAGGAACGCTATGAGGAGGCAAAGATATATATTGATCAGGTGCTGAAGATTGACTCTGCTGATATATCAGATGTGATTCTTGACCATGCCGGTGACATATATTTCAAGATCGGAAGAAAAACCGAAGCCATTGAATTTTGGAACAAGGCATTGGAAAAAGATTCTGAGAGTGCAGAAGAGATAAAGAGAAAAATAAAGAATGCAAGATAATAAATGAAAAGGTATATGATTATAGTAACAGCATGTATTGCCTTGGCTTCTTGTGCTACCCACAAGACCGTGACAACAGATACAATCGCTTCTGTGGATAAGACTCAGACCACAACGGCCGTTACGGAAACAAAGACGCAGTCAGTAACGGTGACTAATGCTGATTCAAAGCAGCAGAGCCAGACTTCGGTTGCAAGCGCAGACAAGAAGAAGATAGACTATGTACGCAAGATTTATGACAATGCGGTATATACTACGGACATCGTATCAAAGATAGATTTTACTATCGATGCAATGGGAAAGAATGTATCTGTCGGAGGTAAGATATATATGAGAAAGGATCAGTGCATTCGCATTGTACTTCAGGCACCATTCATCGGCATAGAGATAGGACGCCTGGAATTTACTCCGGATTACGTACTCCTCGTTGACCGCATTCACAGCCAATATGTCAAGGCAACATACAATGATCTTGATTTCCTCAAGAATAACGGTCTTGACTTCTATACCCTTCAGGCATTGTATTGGAACCAACTGTTCTTGCCTGGTCAGCAGAAACTTACTGATGTCCTCCTTACTAATTATCAGGTGGACATGAATGCGACAACCAATAGAAAGATTACGATGAAATCGGGGAAACTCGCTTTTACCTGGACCACAGATCCTTCTACGGCACACATAACAGCAGCTACAGTGGCATATGCAACAGGTACTAAGCAGGCAAGCACTGCATCATGGACCTACAAGAGTTTCTTCCCTCTTGGCAGTAAGCAGTTCCCAACCGACCAGACCCTCACATTCTCAAGCAAGAACCTTAACTCTGGTCAGAAGATGACGGTAAACATAAAGATGAACAAACTCACTACTGACAAGGATTGGGAAGCACAGACCAAGGTGTCGTCAAGCTACAAACAGGTGAGTGCAGAGGAAGTGTTGAAGCAAATAGTTAATATGTAATCAGCAATGATAAAACGATTCGTTACCATATTGCTCTGTGTGACTGCTTTTGCGTCAGTAACCTTGGCGCAGACAAAGTCAACGTCGAAATCTGCGGTTTCAACGGCAAAAGCATCGTCTTCAAAGACGAAAAAGTCTGCTGCTGCAGCAACCACTGCAAAGAAGGCTACTTCCACAACAAAGAAGACAACTCAGAAGGCTGCCGCCAAACAGGGGTCCGCGACTTCCGTTGCTAACCTGAAGAAAGAACAGCAGCGCATTAAGCAGAATATAAAGAATCAGGAGAAGGCCCTGCGCGCCAACAAAGCGCAGGTTCAACAGAAGCTGAAGGACCTTATGGTTATCAACAGTGACTTGGACCGCCGCCGCCACAGTATTGACTCTATCAACCGCGATATTCATAAAATCGATGGAAACATCGGCATACTGAATTCTCAGTTGGATGAACTTAATACTCAACTTCAAGAGCGTAAGGCACGCTACATCAAGTCTATGCGATATCTTGCTAAGCGCCGCGGCATCCAGTCTACTTTGATGTTTATCTTCTCTGGTAAGGATTTCAGTCAGATTTACCGCCGTTTCCGCTTCGTGCGTCAGTATGCAGCATATCAGCGTACGCAAGGTAAGGCCGTGCAGGAGAAACAGGCAAGAGTGAATGAGAAAAACGTACAGCTTGCTAATGTGCGTGGACAGAAGTCAACTCTCTTGAATAAAGGACGCAGAGAATCTGCTGCTCTTGAAGGTAAAAAGGCAGAGCAGGAAACAATGGTCAACTCGCTCCAAAAACAGCAGAAGACAATACAAAGCGTTATTGATGAACAACGTAAGAAGGATGCTGCTCTCAATGCTCAGATTGACCGACTCGTGGCTCAGGAGGTAGCACGCGCTCAGGCCCGTGCTGCTGCAGAAGCACGTAAGAAGACTGAAGAGGCGGAAGCCGCAAAACAGAAAGCTGCCGAACTAGCTCGACGTAAGGCGGAGGCAGCTGCCCTTGCGAAGGCAAATGAGGAACGTATCGCTGCCGCTAAGGTTGCAGAGGAGAAAGCTAAGGCAGAGGCTCGTGCTGCTGCTTCAGAAGCCAGGGATGCTGCTGCTAAGGCAAAGGCAGAGCAACTCGCTAAGGAAGCGGAGGCCGCACGAGTGGCGGCAGAACGCAAGGCTTCGGCTGACAAGGCTCGTGCTGCAAAGGAGGTGGCGAAAGCCAAGAAAGCATCGGAGGATGCTGTGCAGTTGAGCAGCGTAGACCGTATGGTAAGCGGTGGTTTCGAAGCAAATAAGGGACGTCTGCCTTCACCTGTTGCTGGTGGCAGGATAGTAAGCCATTTCGGTCAGCATGGTGTAGAGGGACTTCCTGGTGTCGTTCTTGATAACAAAGGTATTAATATCTTGGGATCACAAGGCTGCGCGGCACGCGCTATCTATGACGGTGAGGTCAGTGCTGTATTTAATCTTGGCGGTTCGATGGGTGTCCTCGTTCGTCATGGCGCATATATATCTGTATATTGTAATCTTAAGTCTGTCAGCGTGTCAAAGGGGCAGAAGGTCTCCACGCGTCAGACTCTTGGCACTGTAGGGCAGGATAATATTCTTCAATTCCAGTTGCGCCGTGAGCGCGATAAACTGAATCCTGAGGCATGGCTGGCAAGGTAAGTTTAAAATGAAAAGTAAAAAAATACAGATTACCTTAGTTGTTGATTTTTCTTCAACTTAAAAGGTAATCTGTATTTTTTTTCCTTGCTTTTCATTATTCATTTATAAAATCCTTACATGAGAATCTTCAGGTAAGTCTCAATCGCATCCCGAATCTCTCCGATTTTGATGAATTCATCGGCGGAATGAGAACGTGATGATTGTCCAGGACCAAGTTTGAATGATTCCCAAGGCATAAGTGCCTGGTCACTCAGTGTAGGTGAACCGAATGGCTTCTTGCCTAAAGCGATGCACTTCTTTACCAGTGGATGTTCCATGCTTATCTTTGATGAGCGAAGGTGATATGAACGGGCCTTACAGTCACTTTTGGTGTGCTCGTCAATAAAGTGGAACACATCCTCATTGTCGTAGTTCTCGTTAGTACGCACATCGATTATCATCTTGCATTCATCAGGTATGACATTATGCTGCGTTCCACTGTTCACTACGGTAAGGTTCATCACCGTAGGACCAAGGAATTCGCTTACCTTCTCATACCGATAATCACGGATCCATCGCATGTCGTCGAGTGCTTCGTAGATCGCGTTGATGCCTTCTCCGCGTGCCGCATGTCCGGATTTTCCATGAGCGGTCATATCAATGACCATGAGACCTTTCTCTGCAACGGCGGGTTGCATGCCGGTAGGTTCACCTACTATGGCCACGTCGATGCGTGGAAGCTTGTCAATAACTCTTCTGATTCCGTTTATGCCACTGACTTCCTCTTCGCATGAAGCAAGATATACGAGATTGTAATCGCGCGGTTTGTCGATGAGTTCGCGGAAAACCTGCAGCAAGGATACAAGTCCACCTCCGCAGTCGTTTGAACCGAGACCGTAGATAGTATCACCTTCCACTGTAGGAGTGAAAGGGTCTTTAGTCCATGTTGCGACCGGCTTCACTGTGTCGATGTGGGCATTGAGCAGTAGTGTCTGCCGACTTTCGTCCATGTGTGTGTCTGTAATCCAAAGGTTGTTTCCTTCGCGGTGGGGGCGGAAACCATATCTCTCCATGGCTTCCTGCATTATGTCTGCAGCCTTTTCCTCATCGCGACTTACGGATGGTGTGGCGATGAGTCTTTTCAGCAGGTCCACTGCGTCATTAGTCAGTTGTTCGGTTGTCATCAGTGTATTTTGTTTGTAATTGTTTTGCAAAAGTACATATAAAACATTATATTCGTGGCTTTTTCTTGCGTTTTTAGACTTAAATACCCAAAAAAGAGGATATATTTTTCAATTTTCCAAAAGAAATTACTAAATTTGCAAGTAAAACTTAAACTTACTGTATTATGCAAACAAAATGTCATCTGTCTCAGCTTCCTTATGTGCAGGCAAGTAAATACGGTGATAGAACCGTGTTTGTATATAAGGAATTTGGTAGCACGATATGGAAAGAGGCGTCATGGAATGAATTCGCTAATAACGCGAAACTTGTTTCCAACGCACTCTTGAACCTTGGGGTAAAGGTACAGGAGAATATAGGCGTATTCTCGCAGAACTCGCTTCAGTATGAATACACCGACTTCGGTGCCTATGGTATCCGTGCTGTGACTATTCCTTTCTATGCTACGAGCAGTGAGCAGCAGATACAGTATGTCATTAATGATGCTTCTATCCGTATACTCTTCGTCGGTGAACAGGAACAATATGACAAGGCTCGGCGTGTACAGGCTCTTTGTCCTGCGCTTGAACGTATCGTGATTTACGATGCAACCGTCGTGCTTGCCGAGCATGATACTACTTCCCTTTATTTCTCTGATTTCCTCAAACTTGCTGAAGGTCTGCCTCGGCAGACTGAAGTAGAGCAACTTTGGAATCAGGCGAATGAGGACGACATAACCAATATTCTCTATACTTCTGGTACTTCAGGCGATTCCAAGGGTGTAGTACTTACGTATCATCAGTATCACTCGGCGATAAAGGCAAATATAGAGTGCGTGCCTGTGGGCGAGAGTGATAGGGTTATAACGTTCCTGCCTATTACCCATATCTTTGAACGCGGTTGGGATATGCTCGCACTTCATCAAGGCAGTACATTGATTCTCAATACCAACCCTCGTGAGATACAGATGGCAATGCGCCAGACTAAGCCAACGTGTATGTCTGCTGTACCACGTTTCTGGGAAAAAGTGTATGCTGGAGTGCAGGAGATAATAGATACGGCTTCTCCGATGAAACGGAGACTTTTCATGGCTGCACTTGAGACGGGACGTAAATACAATGTAGAATGCAAGGCATGCGGAAAGCGTCCTTCACTTGCCTTGACATTGAAGTATAAGTTCTTTGATAGCCTTGTCATCTCACTTGTGAGGAAACATCTGGGACTCGACCATCCGAATATTTTCCCCACTGCAGGAGCTCGCGTGTCTTCTGAGGTGGAGACTTTCGTTCATTCTATCGGCGTGTGTATGATTGTGGGATATGGACTGACAGAGAGTCTTGCCACAGTTTCGTGTGATCATCGTGACGAACCTTACACCATTGGATCTGTAGGACGTCCTATCAACGGACTAAGTATCAAGATAGGTGAGAATAGTGAAATACTTCTTAAAGGTCCTACTATCACTAAAGGTTACTATAAGCGTGAAGCTCTCAATGCGGAAGCATTTACAGAGGACGGATATTTCCATACCGGTGATGCCGGATATCTCAAGGATGGTGAACTGTTCCTGACAGAACGTATCAAAGACTTGTTCAAGACTTCCAACGGAAAATATATCGCACCGCAGGCTGTAGAAGCAAAGCTCCTTGTGGATAAGTATATCGAACAGATAGTCGTTATTGCGGATGAACGTAAATTCGTGTCGGCTCTCATCGTACCAGCCTACAGTTATCTTGAGGAATATGCTCGTGAGAACGACATTAAGTTCGAGGGACGTGAGGATATCTGCTCAAATCAAAAGATACACAATATGCTTGCTGAGCGTATCAATACTCTTCAACAGGGACTTGCAGGATATGAGCAGGTGAAGCGCTTTACGCTCCTTCCAAATCCATTTACTATGGAGAACGGCGAACTTACCAATACTCTTAAGACACGCCGTAGCGTCATATGTAAGAAATATGTCGATTTGATCGACAGAATGTACGAAGATTAAAACAGAAAAAAACATAATACTATTTAATGATAACAGCAGACCAACTTAAAGACGTACAGCAGCGTGCAGAGGATCTTCACCGCTATCTGGACATTGACAAGAAAAGAATAGAATATGAGGAGGAGGATCTCCGTACCCAGGCACCAGACTTCTGGAATGATCCGGAATATGCACAGGAGCAAATGAAACTCGTCAAAGGCATCAAGAAATGGATTGATGGCTATGATGAGGTAAAGACTGCTACTGACGAACTGGCCCTTTCTATGGAATTCTATCGTGACGAGATGGTCACAGAGGAAGAGGTGGACAGTGCTTACGAGCGTGCTATGCAGGCCATAGAGAGTCTTGAACTGAAGAATATGCTCCGTCAGAAAGAGGATCCGATGGACTGCGTGCTGAAGATTAATTCTGGTGCAGGTGGCACAGAGTCACAGGACTGGGCTTCGATGCTGATGCGTATGTATATGCGCTGGGCGGAATCTAAGGGATATAAGGTTACAATCAGTGAACTCCTTGAGGGTGACGAGGCTGGTATAAAGTCTGTTACCATGGAGATAGAAGGTGGTGAATATGCCTATGGCTACCTGAAGAGTGAGAGTGGTGTCCACCGTCTTGTCCGAGTAAGTCCTTTCAATGCACAGGGTAAGCGCATGACAAGTTTTGCAAGTGTCTTCGTATCTCCACTTATCGACGATTCTATCGAGGTTTATGTTGATCCTGCACGCGTAAGTTGGGATACCTTCCGCTCAAGTGGTGCTGGCGGTCAGAACGTCAACAAGGTTGAGACGGGTGTGCGTATTCGATATATGTATCAGGATCCTGATACCGGTGAGGAAGAGGAAATCCTTATTGCCAACACGGAGAGCCGCAAACAGCAGCAGAACCGTGAGAATGCCATGCGACTGCTTAAGTCACAACTCTATGACCGTGCGATGAAGAAACGCCTTGAGGCACAGGCAAAGATTGAGGCTGGAAAGAAGAAAATCGAGTGGGGCAGCCAGATACGCTCTTATGTCTTTGACGACAAGCGTGTGAAGGACCACCGTACCAATTTCCAGACATCAGACGTGGATTCTGTGATGGATGGCAAAATAGACGGTTTCATCAAGGCTTACCTTATGGAATTCCCTGTTGTGGATGAATAAACAATAAATAAACTAACCTATAAAACTTAAAGTTATGAGTAAGAAAGAAAACAATGCAAAGCGTGCTGCCTACGCAGCTAAGGAAGAAGCAAAAGGTAATAAGGTCATCGTTTATATTATCGTTGCTCTTCTTATCCTTGGACTGGCTTATGCTGTCTTTACTTCTTGGCTTATTGCCGGATAATATTTTTAGAGAAGAATGAAAAGTGAGAAATGCAATTCTGAGTTGTTGGTGAAATGCCTAATGTCATAAATGAAAGCTTGCATTTTTCACTTTTCGCTTTTCATTGAGGAAAAATATATGCAGGAGATAGAACGTAAATTCCTTGTCAGAAAGGATGATACATATAAGGCAATGGCTTCTTCGCACTCGCATATCCAACAGGGATATATGAGCTGCAAGGGAGCCACTGTGCGTATTCGTTTACGCGATGAAAAGGCATATCTGACTATCAAAGGGCCTTCTCTCAATGGAGGAATGTCGCGCTATGAATTCGAACGGGAGATACCTGTTGAGGATGCACACGAGATGCTGAAGCTGTGCCATGGAGGCGTAGTAGATAAGACCCGATGGCTTGTACCTGTGGGAAAGCATACCTTTGAGGTCGATGAGTTCCATGGTGCTAATGAAGGACTCCTTTTCTGTGAGGTGGAACTTGGCAGTGAGAATGAAGAGTATGAGCGTCCGCCATTTCTCGGACCCGAGGTAACTGGCAACAGACACTTCTATAACTCGCATCTCCTCGCTGATCCTTATCCTAACTGGCGCGAAACTTTACCAGAAGAGTACCAATAGCGCATCCGAGGATGCATCCTAAGGTGTTGCATAAAGCATCAAAAGGATCGCCTGAACGACCTGGCATCATATATAAAGGTGTGATGTAGGCTTGAGCAAACTCTATTAGTATGCCCATAATTATCGGGCACACCATACCACCAAAGAGCAAGCGGTTCCATCGGAATCCCTTGCTTTTCTTGTGTTTGCCTGTGTATTCCCACCATATTATCAAAGTAAGCGTGCCGTACATTGCGAAGTGAGTCCACTTGTCAATGAAACTTACATGGCTCAATGGACTTTCTGGAATTGGTATCATGCATATTATCCATATTATTGTTATCTCTAATATGGAAATAGGGTAATTTCTTACTTTTTCTGTCAGTTTCATTATATTTGCTTTCGATTTATGCGCAAAAGTAAGCATTTTTTTATAATTTTGCAAGCGAAACTGTAAAATTCCTATAATATAGTTATGAGCCAAACAGAAAGAGCAAATTTCGGAAGTAAGCTTGGTGTCATCCTTGCCACTGCGGGTAGTGCCGTGGGACTTGGCAATGTATGGCGCTTTCCTTATATGACAGGTCAGAATGGTGGCGCTACATTTATACTTATCTATGCTGTATGCGTGCTGGCTATTGGTATACCATGCATGATAAGTGAGTTTATCATTGGCCGGCATGGTGCCAGCAACACTGCCAGGGCATACGGTCGTATGGGTGGCGGCAAGTGGTGGATGGCGATAGGCTCGCTTGCCGTATTTACTTCGTTCCTTATATCCGGATATTATTCCATTATCTCAGGATGGTGCCTGAATTATACGATAACGACATTGACGGGAAGACTCTCTGGCTCACCGGAATATTTTACGCAGTATTTCTCGGATTTCTCTTCTGATCCTGTGTTGCCGGTCGTGTGGGGAGTGATATTCCTTGGCGTAACTCACTGGATTATAATTCATGGTGTGCGTGGAGGTATAGAGAAAGCATCCAAGCTACTGATGCCTTTGCTCTTCATCCTGCTCGTCGTTATAGTCGTTGCGGCATGCTTGCTGCCTGATGCGGAGAAGGGACTTGTCTTCCTCTTTAAGCCGGATTTCCGACATCTTGACAGCGAAGTATTCCTTGGTGCGGTCGGTCAGGCATTCTTCTCTCTTAGCATAGCTATGGGATGTGTCTGTACTTATGCCAGCTATTTCAGTCGTCAGACAAATCTTGCGGGTTCGGCTATCCAGATAAGTGTTATCGACAGTCTTGTGGCTATTCTTGCCGGAATGATGATATTCCCCGCAGCTTTCTCTGTCGGGATAAGTCCTGACAGCGGTCCATCGCTTATCTTCATCACTTTGCCTAATGTGTTTCAGCAGGCATTTGGCGGTATGCCAGCAGTGCAGGTCGTAGTGTCGTTTGCTTTCTATGCGTTGATGTCGCTTGCGGCTCTTACTTCTCTAATATCCATCAATGAGGTGACAACAGCTTTCTGTCAGGAAGAATTGCATATATCTCGCAACAAGGCTGCCTTGATGGTTACTATTGGCAGTGTCATTCTTGGTACGCTGTCCAGTCTTTCACTTGGTGCATGCGACTGTATGACTTTCTTTGGTAAGACACTCTTCGATTGGTTTGACTTTATTACCGGACAGATATTCCTGCCTATTGGTGGTTTCCTTACATGCATATTCCTCGGATGGGTGGTTGACAAGCAGATCGTAAAGGATGAATATACTAACTGGGGTACACTGAAGGGTACGCTCTTCAATGCATATTACTTGATGATACGCTATGTCTGTCCTATAGCCATACTTGCTATATTCCTGCATGAGTTTGGGGTGATATAAGGTGATAACTATTGCCATGAGAGGCTATAATTATGGAATGCCGTAGATTTAGAATAAAATAATATTTAAAAGTGTAATGCGTAGTAACTTTGGAAAAATAGGTGTAATCCTGGCCACTGCAGGAAGTGCCGTGGGACTTGGGAATATATGGCGTTTCCCGACAATGGCGGGTGAGGATGGCGGTTCAGCCTTCATTATTATCTATGCGTTGTGTACTCTCTTCCTCGGACTTCCAGGTATGATAAGCGAGTTTATCGTTGGACGCCATGGAGAGAGTAATGCATTCCATGCCTACTCTTATATCACAGGAAAGAAATGGTGGGGCATTGTCGGTGGAATGGGCGTTTTGTGCTCAAGCATGATTCTTGGCTTCTATTCAGTGGTTGCTGGTTGGTGCGTATATTATCTATTTGCAGCACTTATGGGACAGGTTTCAGGAGACTCTGCCTATATTGCTGACTTCTTTGTCGCCTTGAAGGATGATCCTGTTCGCCCGGCATTGATGGGCATTGCCTTTGTACTCCTGACTTATTATGTTGTTGTGCGTGGAGTAAAGGGTGGGATAGAGAAGGCATCCAATATCCTGATGCCTATGCTTTTTCTTCTCTTGCTGGTTCTTGTCGTGGCAAGTTGCTCGCTCCCAGGTGCTTCTGCGGGTATCGAATTTCTGCTTAAGCCTGATTTCTCCAAAGTATCGAGTAGGGTGATTCTTGATGCTATGGGACAGGCATTCTTTTCTCTTAGTCTTGGCACTGCTTGTTTGTGTACTTATGCCAGTTACTTCTCCAAGCAGACGAATCTTGCGGTTTCATCGGTGCAGATAATATTTATAGATATGTTTATCGCTATCCTTGCGGGATTGATGATATTCCCTGCGGCATTCTCTGTCGGCGTACAGCCTGATAGCGGACCGTCGCTTATCTTTATCACTCTGCCTAATGTTTTCCAACAAGCATTCGGTTCTATGCCGATAGCTGGCTATGTCATCAGTCTTCTTTTCTTCGCTCTTCTCGCTCTCGCTGCCCTGACATCTACAATCTCAATGCATGAGATTGGCACTGCTTTCCTTTCTGAGGAAGTGAACATCTCACGCCGTAAGGCTGCAATAATGATTACGGCAATGTGTTGTGTCTTCAGTGTGTTGTGCTCTTGGTCACTCGGTGCTTTTCCGCAACTTTCTATTGCCGGGAAAAACCTCTTTGACTGCTTTGATTTTGTTACAGGTCAGATAATGCTTCCTGTTGGAGGTTTCCTCACTTGTGTCATAGTTGGATGGTTAGTGCCTTCAAAGGTTATCCGCGATGAATTCACCAATAATGGAACCGTTAACCATAAGTTGTTCTCGATTTTTATATGGGTTGTCCGCATAGTTTGTCCTATCGGCATTCTTGCTATTTTCCTCAATCAACTCGGCGTATTCTCGAAGTAGGCATATCTCGTTTTTCCTTGATAAATCCCATAAAGTGTCTTAAGCAATGCAGAAACAGAACTTTACTAATCGTGATGTGGTGATAGTGCTTCTTGTCATTATCATTGTTTGCTTATTGCTTTATCCCGTTATTGACGATTTTATCGGTTTCAAAGATGTAAGCAAAAACGCTGACCGTAAGGAATGGTTTGATAACAACAAAGGTAAGGGGAAAAATGATGTCGGCTATTATGCTGTTGATGGAAAGACGTATGAACTTTTTGATTTTGATCCTAATACAGCAGATAGTACTCAGTTGCTGAGACTTGGTTTGAAACCATGGCAAGTACGTAATATATATAAGTACCGTGCAGCAGGTGGCAGATACCGTACACCGCAGGATTTTGCACAACTTTATGGACTTACACTTGAACAGTATAAGAGATTAGAACCTCATATACGAATCGCGAAGGAAATAATGGCTGCCGATGTGATAGGTAGAGGTGCTGATGACAGAATGAAGGACAGCATCGTTTATCCGCATAAGCTTAAACCGGGCGAAACCGTTAATGTCAATACAGCCGACACTAACTTGCTGAAACGCATTCCCGGTATTGGGTCGTACTATGCACGGCAGATAGTAAATAAGCGTCAGCGCCTCGGTGGAATTGCCCGCTTGGAACAATTGAAGGAGATAGATGGCTTTCCGGAGTCTACTCTTCAGTATATGACTACTGGCACGTCTTCTAATGCGTCCGCCTCTAATGCTTCTGAACTCACGTTGGTGAAGATTAACCAGCTGGATGTAAAAGAACTTGCTCGTCATCCGTATATACGCTATGTGCAGGCGAAGGAAATATTCCAGTACCGGAGATTGAGAGGACCGATAAAGTCAGCCTCCGTCCTACAGCGTCTACCTTCATTTTCGCCTGATGACGTAAAGCGGCTTGAACCTTATTTGGACTTTAATTAGTACAGTGTCATGTAATAACTGATGTGCTATAAAACAAAAAAGTCTTGCTCTTTCGAGTAAGACTTTTTTAGTGGTACCACCAGGAATCGAACCGGGGACACAAGGATTTTCAGTCCTTTGCTCT
>R06__coassemble_500_pt1 | contig 14406 bp, 11 predicted proteins | sample R06__metabat2_high_PE_030 | metagenome-assembled genome bin R06 | reverse complement strand
CCTTCACCTGTAGTTGCTGCGGTTCTTAAAGAGTCGGCTTTATCCTTATTACCTTCATCCTCAAGAGTCTTAGCTACATCCGTCCAAGAATAAACCTTCGGATCATGTTTTGTAAATTTAACATCTACCTTACCAAGGCCATTGCTAAGTACTCGATAAGCAACATCCAAACGACCTGCTGCAAGTTTGCGGTTTGTCTCATAACCACCATCAGGAGAAGCTGTTGCCTCAACAGTAACCTGCATCAGACGATCACCATAAGATTTCAATTCCTTGAGGAACTCATTCTTTATCGAATCGTTCTCAGCATCATCAATAAGAACAGACTTACAAACCTGCAATCGCAGTTTAATATACTGGTTCTTCGTCTCAAAGTTCTCATCTGCCTCAACCATGAATTCCTCTGTGTCGAGATCTGCCTGAGAGACAGCAAGGTTAAGGAACTTATAGTAATTCTTCTTTGTACAAGAAGTTGTACTTGCCCAATGAGAATAGTAAACATGATGATAGTCAGCAACCTCAACTGCGAATGGGAACTTATAATCATCTGAAGGCTTACGCTTCTTGTAGACAATTGTAGTATCAATATCCACACGTCCATCTATACGAAGGAACAGTTTGTCTGAATAGTAATCTTTCAGTTTATCATTCTGAAGATAATTATATGCCATACGGCGATTCTGAAGCTCATGATACTTAAGGCCTTCGTAACAAAGTCCCTGCACAAAGTCAACAGAGTCACCTGTCTCACACTCTACAGCATATGGCTGGATGACGAGACGTGAATCTTCAGAAACATAACCGGCAGGCATATGTACAGATATAGGAATATAACAATGTACACCATCATCAAGAGCAGGAGCTGCTGTAATTGTTGCAGTATCCTTACTTGTACCAGTGACATCGACATTCTGAAGGTTCTGTGAACCCTGACCCATCTTACGTTCGATAACCTCAGTATATTCAGTCTGACCTGCTTTCATTTCCATAACAACAAATACAGCGTCGTCGATAGAAAGGTCATCGTCTGGATCATATGAAGTAATCAGGAGAGCCATACCTGGATACTGTACGCGTACGCTGAATGTACCATTAGGCTTTGACTTCTTGAACTTAATGTTATGCTTAGCCACAGCCTCATCAAAAGCATTGATATTAGACAGATCCTTAACCTGTCCGACAGCAGTCTCCAAGATGCCCTTAATATCGTTGGCCTTCTTTGGTGTCTTAAAAAGAGCATAACGAAGTTGCTTTGTAGACACCTCATTAGCAGTCTTGAACTTCAACTGTACATTAGCAGTGAATGGCTCATCATTCTCAGCCATAAGACAACTCTGTCCTACAGCGAAGAATAACATGGTCAATATGAAAAGTATTTTTTTCATCTTTATGCCTTTACCTTTTAGACGTTACTATATATAATAAGGTATAACTTATTTTACTTAATAATATATGAAGCAGAAATACCGATTCTTGTAGGAATAAGATAATAACCAGAAGCGTTAGTCTTGATTATACCGTTTTCCATTGAATCATCGTAATTCGAATTCAACTTATATTCTTTCTGACGATAAGCCACTGCACCGAAACCTGCATGGAAATCAACACAGAATCGGTTGGTAACATCCCATACATAGCCGAATGTGAGTCCACCACCGAAAGCATCACCTTCATAGCGTTTGCCAGACCAAGAAATATCATATCTGCTGCCAATAGCGCCAAATCCGAGGAAGATGCCATGCATTGGACGATTAGAGATATAATGACGATACTCTGGCTGAATAGCAACAAGTTTGATATCCTTACCCATGGCCTTATTAGCATAAAGAGCATTGAGAGAAATAGAAGACTTATTACTTACAATCATCTCAAAGCCAAGGTTAGGAGCTTGAAGAGCATCAGTGACAACGTCTGTATTAACAGCAATCATCTGTGCCTTAGTTGTCAGAGATACAGCAAGAATACATATTATAGTTAATAACTTTTTCATTTTCTACTAATTTATAGTTAAAACTGTACCACTGGCTTTTATCTTGGAATCTCTCAAGTTCACAGTGAATGAAGCACCTATTGACGTATGTTTATCATCATCTAAAGTTATTGGTGTAGTGCCGTTGCAAACATATATATCCATTGTACCTGGAGTAACGCCAAAAGCATTAAACTCACCGGTATAAGTATATGTTTCACCATCTTTCTTAGGCGACATCTTTACAAGTGCTTGATAATTTTGCGAATAATCTACATTTTTCTGAAGATCAACAGCATAACCAACATTTGGTATCACGCAATATACATTATAGTTCGTGATATCCCTATGTGCACTAATAGCAAAAGACACAGTGAAATTTGTGGTCAGACAACTATGCTCGCTAAGCTTAACATTTGAAGCAACAGATGGTTCAAGAGTAACTAACAGTGTAGAGTCGCAATATACTGCATTTGCTTCCGGATTTATAAAATCACCTGAAAGCTCCAAACTATTCTTGACCGACGCCCAACTGTTCTTATTCCAAGAGTAAGGTTTAAACGATACTATTATATTATCTTTAAAGATACTCTTAACCATAGGAACCTTATGTCCGGTTGTGTCAGCCACCAGAGTAAGCAGACTGTCAACAGACTTGCCGTAGCTATAGGTCGAACGATCAAGTGAAAGAGCGTAGAACTTATAATCGCCAGTCACAATATCCTTCAATGTTGCCGATGTGCCAGACACTGTAACAGCCGTATCGGCAGGAACGAAAAGGCGGTGAGCAACAAACAGAGTGCTATCAGAAGCAAATCCATCTGACACTGTAAGAGAGACATCTGCACGATGAGGTATTGCGACCTCATCCCAAAGATCAACCTCAGTGCAAGATGCTAAAGCAAAAGCGATAGCGAGCACCGCCATAATTTTTGTTGTTATCTTATTCATCTTCACTGTTATTATCTTTATTAGCCTTCTCGGCAGCCTTTGCTGCTGCCTTCTTACGAGCTTCATCCTGTTTCTTTAACTGAGCTTCAAGCTTAGCCTGCTTTTTCTTTTCCTCTGCAGCAGCCTTAGCAGCAGCCTTTTCCTCTGCAGCCTTCTGCTTGGCAGCAGCCTTTTCTGCAGCTTCCTGTTGCTTAGCAGCAGCACGCTGCAACTCTACATCCTGCTTATGTTTCGCAGCATTATATGCAGAACTTGAGGAGTCGTCTGTAGTAGACTCAGATTTCGTTGCTGTGGTAGTGGCAGCCTTAGCCTTTGCTGCAGCATCCTCAGCAGCCTTCTTTTCAGTCTGAGCCTGCTCTGCATCAATCTGCTTCAACTCTTCATCAAATGCTTTGTTCTGATTCTTAAGAGCTTCTGCACGTTTCTTCTGAGCCTCACGCTCACTTCTTTCAAGTTCGCGCTGTGCAGCCTTATCATCGTCAGACATCTTCTTGGCAGCAGCTTTTTCCTCTGCAGCCTTCTGCTTCTGCTCATTGCGCAGGCTTTCATCATACTCGCGCTGAATCTTCTGAGCCTCAGCCATACGCTTACGCTTCTCCATATCGCTCTTCTTCATCTCAGCTTCGATAGAGTCATTCTGAGCCTTAAGCTTAGCCTGCTGGATCTTATAGTTTGCGCGTTCGATAGAATCAGCCTTTTCGATAGCCTTCTTCTCTTCCTTACGTTCGTTCTTAATAGCATTCTGCTGACGACGTATCTCGATTTCCTTCTTACGAGCCTCAGCATTAGATACAAGTTCAAGACTGTCCTTCTTATGCTGTTCAGCCTGTTGTGCGATACGCTCTACACGCTGCTGCTCACGGAGTTTAATCTGCTCCTCACGAACCTTGTCAGCACGAGCCTTGTCAGCCTGACGGCGCATTTCCTTAGTATCAACGAGTTTCTGGTTCACTACGCTCTCGTGATTTCTCATATTAAGAATAAGGATAGAGTCGTAGCGATCCTGATAGTAGCGATAAATCTTCTGATAATAAGCATCATTATCACGGAGCTGCTGACGATAAATGAGACCGCGGTCAACCTTTCCGCGATAGTCCATATCCACATCATATCTCCATCTATACTTATTATATATAGACTTAGCACCAAAGCGATAAACAAGTCCTACGCGAGCCTCATCCAATACAGGATACTTATAGAACTCAAACGAAGACATTGGTTTTGTAGTATTGTATGTTGCAGTCTCACTGTTATAAGTATATTCAGAATGCTTATTAACAGAGAATCCTGCAGAAAAGCCGAAATCGAGGTCTATACTGTTACCGCTTGCAAGTACATAGAGAGGACGTATGATACCATACTGTCCACCGAAGTTTACAGCAGTACCCTGATATCCTGTCTTGCCAAGCTTAACAGAAAAAGTCCCATACGAAACATACGCTCCGCGATAGAATGTAGTTGTAGGGTGCTTTGGACGGCGACGACGTCCTGATAAAACTTTCTCATAAATATGTCGATGAGCACCGAGATTCTGGTCCACCTTACGTGTACGCCAGTAATTACGATACTCAGCACGAGCCTCAAAGAAATTATAGACCGTACCTGGGTTGAAGGTATGGCTTGTATTCCAATTGTATCTTAAATTAAGTGCAATGGCATTTCTGTTCCAGTTGTACTTCCCCAAATCAAATTCAATACCAATATTTGGCACAAGCATCAGCCAATCAACGGCATTGGTACGCAGAGAAATACGCTCACTCAAAGTCAATGAGTCCAGCTTCATGTCTGTAACCATCTTCTTCTGCGCGAACACGCACGTAGAAGAAAGGAAAAGCAAAAGCAGAGCGTAATATTTCAACCCTTGATGATTCACTTTATTAATCAATTCTCTATTAAATAAAAAAACATTACCAGTCGCGCAGTTCTCATCTGCGAACCTGGACTATCATTATCTCTACAAATCTTAAATGGTCCATAGTTTACCCCTTAACGAAAAGTTCCTTTGGTAATCATCTACCATTACGACTCTATAAACCGATTGCAAAGTTAAGAAAAATAAACCATTCTCACAAACAAAAGTAACATTTTTCCCTAATATTTAACATTATAGATAAAAAATGTTAATACAAATCAAGGATTATCGACAACAATCATTACAAATCAAGAATTATTCAAACAAGGAAAACATAATCAAAATAGATAATATAATAAGGTGTAATTGACAAGTGTGATGTAACCTACAAACCAAATTACATTTTTTTGATTATATTTTTTACACTTATTCTTGTAAATCAAATAAATTTATTATATTTGCAAACAAATAAACTTACAAAGGTAATATAAACATTTAACATCACCTAAACATGAAAATGAAAACTTTTCTTGCTTCGTTATTAGCGTTGGCAGTATCTTCAGCAAACGCTCAGACTAACGAGATGATTGTGCAAGCCAACAAGCCTGGCGCCACAATTCAGAACACAATGTATGGAATATTCTTCGAAGACATCAACTTTGCTGCGGACGGCGGTCTTTACGCAGAAATGGTAAAGAACCGTTCCTTCGAATTCCCACAGAATCTTATGGGATGGAGAACATTTGGAAAAGTAGAATTAAAGGACGATGGACCATTCGACAAGAACCCACATTATGTACGTCTCTCATATTCCGGTCATCACGACAAGCACACAGGTATTGAGAATGAAGGTTACTTTGGAATTGCCACAAAAAAAGGAGAAAAATACCGTTTCTCTGTTTGGGCACGCTGTCCAGAGGGTGGAAAGAGTACTATACTGGTACAAGTAGTTGACAACGCATCAATGGGTGAGACACAGGAACAAGCTGTTTGCTGGGTAGACGTAGAGGGCAAAGAATGGAAGAAATACACTGCGGAATTCACAGCAAAGAAGACTATGCCAAAGCAATCGCTCAGAATATTCCTACGTGGTTTCAACAAAGGTCCTATAACAACAACAGACCTTGAGCATGTAAGTCTCTTCCCGGAAGACACTTGGAAGGGGCGTGAGAACGGAATGAGAAAAGATCTTGCACAAGCACTCTGCGACATGAAGCCAGGTGTATTCCGTTTCCCTGGCGGATGTATCGTAGAGGGAACTGACCTCAACACACGTTATCAATGGAAAAACAGCGTTGGTCCAGTAGAAAACCGTCCTCTCAACGAGAACCGTTGGCACTATACCTTTGACTATCGCTTCTACCCAGACTACTATCAGAGTTACGGTCTTGGTTTCTTCGAATTCTTCCAGATGTGTGAAGACTTCGGTTGTGAGGCATTGCCAGTTATCTCTTGCGGACTATCATGTCAGTTCCAAAACGACATAAAAGATGAGAAAAACGCTCATGTTGCCATAGACAGCCTTGAAAGTTATATTCAAGATGCGGTAGATCTCATTGAGTTTGCTAACGGAGACGTAAACACAAAATGGGGAAAGGTACGCGCAGACATGGGACATCCAGAGCCATTCAACCTTCACTACCTTGCAGTAGGCAATGAGCAGTGGGACTACAAGGACAATGAGGCTTACACTGCGCGTCTGAAGAAATTCATGAGTGTACTGAAAAAGAAACATCCAGAAATCAAATATATCGGCACGACCGGTCCTGACTCAGAAGGTTGGAAGTTCGACATACTCAAGCCAAAGATGAAAGAAATGGGTCTGGATCTTGTAGACGAGCATTTCTATCGCAATGAGAAATGGTTCACCGACAGCATAAACCGTCACCGTTATGACAAATACGACCGTAAGGCTCCAAAGATTTTCGCAGGAGAATATGCATGTCATGGCAAAGGAAAGAAATGGAATCATTTCAATGCAGCACTCCTTGAAGCTGCATTCATGACAGGTTACGAGCGTAATGCGGATGTTGTAAACATGGCAACATATGCTCCACTTTTCGCGCATGTAGAAGGATGGCAGTGGCGTCCGGATGCCATCTGGTACGACAACCTGCGTTCATTCAAGTCATGCTCATATTACGTACAGTCATTGTACGCGCATTACAAGGGAACGAACGTTCTTCCGCTTAAGATGAATAATAAAGTTGTTGCTGGAGATTCTGATCAAAACGGTTTATTTGCTACAGCAGCAGTAGACAAGAACACGGGTGAAACAATCATCAAAATTGCAAATATCGGAGAGAAGGCGCAACCAGTAAAACTCAACTTAAAGGGCATAAAGAAGTTAACATCTGGTAAAGTCATAACACTCCACAGCAACGAACCTGACGCTGAGAACACTCTTGACAATCCTGAAAAAATTGTTCCACAGGAGAAAACAATTTCAGTAGGTGGCAACATCCTCGACACAGAAGTTCCAGCAAAGACATTTGCTGTATACGTTTTGAAATAAACACAACCCTAAAATACAAAACAGCATGAGTGCGATACCATTCAGGTATCGCACTCATTTCATTTCAGAACATGTCCAAAGGGCAAAATATGATCAAGCTGAAAGTGTGATGAGAGTTTAAAATTTACGGGCATCAAGTCGATTCTTTTAAAATTTTCGCTGTTTTTAGCTTTAGACAAGAGAGCGAAAGATCCTTCATGTTACACAATAGCGTCATTTTAAAGACATAAAGATTTATCCATTCTGCTGGTATAGATAAACATTTGATGCAAGCTATACATCTATAAATCAGTTCTTTTACAAAAGCAAAAACAAAAAACCAAGAACTTAAAGTCCAATTAACAGGAACTCGCAAAGCATTTCCATAGAGTATTATTCCTTTGTTACTTTAAGAATTTCCCGTTTTGCATATTCTTCCATATCAGCGCGCGCAATTTTACCAGTTTGTGTTCGCAAAACGGATTTTATACGCAGATAAATTTTAGGGCATGAATATTTATCAAGAATTTGTTCGCAGACCTTTTTCACGTTGTCTGTATTTGCGTCCTCAGTCACCAAGACTACTATTTCTCCAAACTTTGGCTCCTTCCGCTTTGTTATTACGAAAGGTTTCGAAAGATTAGGCCTCAACTGTCGCTCAAGTTCCTCAATCTGCAATTTCACACCACCACTGCAAATTACATTATCACGGCGACCTAAGACACGAAACTGTCCATATTGATTAAGTTCGACAATGTCATTGGTGATAAGACGACTTGGATTCAAAGCCGGTGCATCAATCACAAGACATCCTTCAGCATCTTGTGAAATAGCGACACCATTGAGAGGAGAATACCAGAGAGAAGCATTATCACCAGATAACCTTCGCATAGCGACATGAGACAATGTTTCCGTCATGCCATAAGTACTCCATATTGCATTGGGGAAATCGCGCAATCTTTGTTCTACTTCATCGTCAACTGCGCCACCACCAATAATCACTTGTCGTACAGACTTTAGTTTCTCCGTCTCTTCTGGCACGAGGAGAGTATTATACAGTTGAAGAGGCACAATAGCGGCAAAATCAATCTTAGATTCAATGTGAGCAAAAGGATGACCGCATGGTGCTATCTCAATCAGGCTCATCCCACGTTCAATGGCACGAACCACAACCATCTTGGCACCAATATAGTCAAGATTCATACATAAAAGCGCAGTATCTTCAGAAGTCAGGTTCAGGAAATCGCAAGTCATTCTTGCAGAGGAAAGCATACGGTGCTTCTCCACAAGCATTTGCTTCGGTGCTCCAGTACTCCCACTTGTCTTTACAGTGAGTGTAGGGGAATCGCTAAGGAAATCGCTTTTAAATTCTTCAGCAGTCATGACATTTAGTTCTTTATCCAAATCCTTGAGCCCCTTATCTCCACACCAGTATCAATATTGTCAACAAAGAGTTGTCCCGTTCCGAGTCCCTGTGGGAAAGAACAGTCCGGCCCATATATCATAGCAGAAAGTAATGCTACACTTTTCAGACCGATATTACTTTCCAATGCAGAAGTTATCCAGGAATTGATTCCACGTTTCCGTGCTTCACTTACCCACTCCATGGTACCGGTGAAGCCACCATGCAATGTAGGTTTCAATACAATATACTGCGGTCTTATGGTATCGAGCATTTCACACTTCTCTCGAACCGTATTCAAGCCTATCAACTCTTCATCAAGAGCAATAGGCAATGGAGATTCAGAGCAGAGTCTCGCCATTTCATCCCACTGACATTGTCTGATAGGCTGCTCTATAGAGTGAATATCATACTTCGCAAGTTCCTCCAGATGCGACATGGCAGAATCAGGAGTGAAGGCGCCATTTGCATCAACGCGCAACTCTATCATATCCTTAGAGAAACGCGAACGTATGAAACGTATGAGTTCTATCTCATGTTCCCAATCAATAGCACCAATCTTCAGTTTCACGCAACGGAATCCCTGCCTGATCTTCTGCTTAACCTGTTCAAGCATATCATCATACGAGGCCATCCATACAAGTCCGTTGATAGGTATTCCGGCATTCCCAAGGGCAAAGGGAGTTGAATAGAAAAGACTATTCTGCTGGTAATCATACATTGCAGACTCAAGAGCGAACAACAGAGCAGGATAAGGGCGGAGGAAATCAGCATAGCTGTCACTTTCCAATGCCCTGTTCAGCAAGTTAGCAACATCCGACAGATAAGTATAAGCATCCCTATCACAAGAAAGATCCGGTAAAGGGGCACACTCCCCTACTCCCATACGACTACCTTTATCATCCGTTATGGAGACAATAATCATACGGTGGTCAGTATATTCTCCCCTACTTGTTCTTGCCGGTTTCTTAAAGCGAAGGGTTTTCGGTGTTAAGTTTATCTGCATAGTATTCCTTTATAATCAAGGGGAAGACACTTACGGAAGTGGTTTGCCCCATTCCGGCTTGCGTTTTTCCAAGAATGCGCGACCACCCTCCTGTGCTTCATCCATAAAGTAATAGAGAAGAGTAGCATCACCAGCAAGCTGTTGTATACCAGCCTGTCCGTCAAGTTCTGCATTAAGTCCAGACTTAATCATTCGCAGAGCCATAGGCGACAACTCCATCATATGCTTAGCCCAAGCTACACACTCATTCTCAAGTTCACTGAAAGGCACAACCTTGTTAACCATCCCCATGCGTTCAGCCTCTTCTGCCGAATACTGCCGGCACATGAACCATATCTCACGAGCTTTCTTCTGTCCCACGATTCGTGCGAGATATGAAGAGCCGAAACCAGCATCAAAGGAACCTACCTTAGGTCCTGTCTGACCAAATCGGGCATTATCAGACGCAATAGTAAGATCGCAGACAAGATGCAGCACATGTCCACCACCGATGGCAAATCCATTTACCATTGCAATGACAGGTTTAGGAAGACGGCGTATCTGCATCTGAACATCCAAAACACTCAAGCGAGGAACACCCTCACCATCTACATAGCCCCCACGTCCTTTTACGTTCATATCGCCGCCAGCACAGAAAGCCTGGGTACGCAACCATTCTTCGTCAGTCTGGTTTGCTTCGCGAGGAGTCTCTGCGCCTGTCAAGAGTACTACGCGCACATCCTGATTCTCACGACAGATATGGAAAGCATCCGACAATTCCTTTGTGGTAAGAGGAGTGAAAGCATTGCGATAGCGCGGACGGTTAATGCTTATCTTTGCTATTCCCTCAGCATATTCGAAAATGATTTCCTGGAAATCATACATTTTTATCCATTCCATAGAGCAATATACTTTCTAACAAGTAAGCCAAATCAATTAAAGACAGACGTTTCCTTAGTCACGTCACTACCATCTATAGTCCCCCCTTGAGTATGGGAATCCTCAGTTGACTCGATTACACCAGCACTGCCACTTACAGCAAGGACAGTTACAGCCATGGCAAATTCATTATTATCTACCTTTGGACACAAATACATTTTCTTCATATCAACATCTTTTAAAGATTATGGAACATAAAATATGACTTTTTACTTTTCATTGTCGATTGCATCAAGTAATTTCACTGCATCAACATATTTTGCTATACCCTCAGCCACTTTCTTTGCATCCTGCATAGCATGAACGACAGTCGCCTGGCGGTTAGCCACGTCACCTGCAGCAAAGACACCTTTCAGTGAAGTCATACCATAAGGTACTTCACGTGTAAGCAGGAAGCCTTTCTCGTCACTCTCCAACCCCTTCGTCGTGCGTACGATACGGGTGGCAGGTTTGGCACCAACAGCCATGATGACACGATCGGCAGGCAATGTTCTGACTATAGTCTCAAACTCCGGCTGTCCCTCCACTTGTTTCTCTTCCGGAAGAGGAATTTTCTGCTCAACAACGATCTCCGTCATCTCACCCTTGTCATCAGAATGTATTTCCTTTATGTCTGCATACCAATTGAATTTGACACCTTCCTTCACCGCATCGTCATATTCAGCACGGAGAGCCGCCATACGGTCAATGCCACGATGATAGATGATATCCACGGAGGAAGCCCCTATACGTATTGCTGTGCGGGCAGCATCCATTGCAGTATTTCCGCAGCCGACGACAAACACACGATGCCCTTCGCGCACAGACACCTCATCATGTCCTATGACACCCTCGTTGAACAACTGCATACGACGGAGGAAATGAGTAGCAAGACGTACGCCCTTGATATCACCTCCCGGTACTTCAAGCGTGCGAGGTTTGCTTGTACCGGTAGCGATGAAGATTGCATCATACCCCTGCGCAAACAGTTGGTCAATAGTAACATCCTGTCCGACTACTGTATTGCAATGAATAATAACACCGAGTTCCTCAATCTTGCGTATCTCACGGCGAACTACTTCCTTAGGCAGGCGATACTCAGGTATGCCATACATCAGCACACCACCGGCCTCTGCTTCCATCTCAAAGATCTCAACATTGAATCCCATACGTGAGAGATCACCAGAGACAGTAAGTCCGGCAGGTCCGCTTCCTATTACAGCTATACGTCCTCTGGTCTTAGGAGTAATAGCCTCATGCGTAAGATGCACGTCACCGTCAAAGTCAGCGATGAAGCGTTCCAGTTTTCCAATATTGATATGCTGTCCTTTCTTTCCAAGTACACAGTTTCCCTCACACTGCTTCTCATGACCGCACACACGTCCACATACAGCAGGCAGGTTGCTCTTCGCATTTATTATCTGCATAGCATTGCCAAGGTTGCCTTTCTTCAGTTCCTCTATCCAGTCCGGTATATCATTACTGATAGGACAGCCCTTCTTACATTGCGGAACCTTACAGTGCAGGCAACGCTGCGCCTCCGCAATGGCTTCAGCCATAGTATAGCTCTCGTTTACTTCCTCGAAGTTATTCATAATGGTTGTTTATAGTTATAGCAAATGATAATATTCTTTATATACTTCTATATCCTTGTCTGGATCAGTTACGACCTCCAGCAGGCGTGGACGATCTGACGGGGATGCATCAAGCAGCCACAATATCTCTGTCGCCAGGCTCCGCTCATCAGTCACTCTATGATATATCACAGAATTCTGAGAGCAAATGCCCTCTGCCGATACCCCATGCTGCGCAGAAACATATTCATCACGCGAAGGAGAATGCTCTAAACCACTCAGGTTCTTGAATATCGAGCCGCAATGGTTATTAAGCAGGAGAATGCGGAAATTACCTCCCAATCCAGTATTCCACAAAGCATTCTGATCATAGAAGAAGCTCAAGTCGCCAATAATGCAGAAAGTCATTCTGCGACTATCAGCCATTGATGCTCCCGCAGCCACGCTCAATGATCCCTCGATGCCATTAACGCCACGGTTGCAATGGACATAATGATCCGCATATATGGCTGCCAGGCGAACCGACATGCTATTAGCATAGAATATCTGAGGCCGTTCATTAGCATTACCATACTTTTCAGTAATGCCCTTCTCAAAATGCTTTACAGCAAGAAGTTGAGAATATTCGGGATCAAAGGACTTATGTGACGCACAGATTTCACTCTTCAATCTGCCCCATAGTCCATAATACTCAGACGACTTCAGCAAACTGATATTTCCCCATATAGCCTCAAGCACCTCCATCGGTTGGCACTGCAGCACAGACGTTGCATGCATCGTGACATCCTCCAGTTCACCTTCCACATTGACCATGCACACATTTGCTTCGTCCTCCATCAAGCGCAAGAACTGCCGCAGTCGTTTACTTACTGTGTGTCCACCGATATAGATCACGTAATCAGGAAGATACTTTTGCGCATCTTTCCCCATAGCACAAATCAGCTGATCTACAGGCAAGGCAAAATCCACGGACAGTTGTTCTGCAAGTACTACAACATTATCCTTTATCTTCCTCAAGTAATCAGATACAGCAGCAAGTCGGTCCATCTGTCCTATTACAAGCATCGGACGCTGCGCTGCAACAAATGCCTTGGCAACAGTGCCGGCATTATATTCCAGTGACACCTTGCGGATGTCGGGCAATTCCGAAACGGTAAACTCAAAAAGCGGTTCGGTTACCGGCACATTAATATGAACGGAAGGATGAGAAGGAGCGCTCCAAGCTACCATAGCCTCACAAACAAGCCGTCGGCAGTGCCACCTTTGCGTTTCATCCGAAGGCTCAGGGAGTGAGACACTCTTGCCGACGAACTGTCCCAATGCCCCACATTGTGGAAGAGTCTGGCCATCCAGCTGGTTTATCCACGCATCTGGTCTGTCAGCAGAAATGACTATTATACCACGATGCTGATATGTTGCCTCAGTCACTGCAGGGAGAGTATTCAGCAATGCCGAACCAGATGTAACACATACGGCAACCGGTTCAGCATGATCGTCTACAGACAAAGCAGACGTCAATCCCAATGCTATAAATCCAGCACTGCGCTCATCTGTAACCGAATGACATATAAAGTCTGGACATTCATTGAAATTATGGACAATGGGAGCATTACGACTGCCTGGGCAAGCGACAATGTGACGCACGCCATAACTTCTCAACAAAGAAGTAAGTATATTTATGTTTTCCTTAGCTGAATACATAGTATAAAAAAGGTCGCATCAGTGATGTGATGAAAACTCCGAGTAAAATATGATTAGAGAGCTCCCCGTCGTTGTAATCCATCGGCTTTTCAGCTTACCCGGTGTGATATCACCCGAAGTGCTTATGTCACCAGGCATTATGGCCCGCCATTAACAAAAGAAGCCATCTCGGTTTTCTGATTTAATTGATGAGTATCCCTATCGAACCGATGCGACCAAAATCCTTTCTTCCTCCCACTTTATTTTTGTTTTCTGCAAAATTAATAATTTTAAATGAATAAACAGGAAATACGGCAGAAGAATTAAGTTACTATAACAATAACGCTCATGTTTTAAGTACCACAATAAAAATTAATCTTATAATAAAATGGAAAATTTCCTTTTCCATCATAAAGATAATCCTTTGCATATACTTATTCATCAAAGACATGATAAACCATGGAGCAATACCAATGCTTTTTAATTGTAAAAGCATTGGTATTATTTTGCAAAAGCATTGATATTATTTATTTAAGTTTCGTAAGTACTCAACTTTTTAGGAGTTAAGGAGTTAAAGGGAG
>R06__coassemble_494_pt1 | contig 14504 bp, 11 predicted proteins | sample R06__metabat2_high_PE_030 | metagenome-assembled genome bin R06 | reverse complement strand
ACTCCTTAACTCATCATCTCCTTAAAACTGTAGCAAGTGCGAACTTGCGAAAGTTGAGTTATTCCCTTAATCTCTTAATCTTCCTTAGGGCGATACATGATGCCGGCAATGATCGACACGAAACCTATGAAGCACACTACAGGCGCTACCTTTATCCGCATCGTGCTGAAAATATCGGGATTGAAACTTGAGGCATCCGAACTGCCTCCACTCATCATCACAAGACCGATGACGACAATTACCATGCTGACTGCCAGCATGATGAAATTTGTCTTGCCAAGAGCAAGGTTCTTCTTATCCATTATTTTTATTTTTTTTGAAAAGTCTTTCAGAATTCCCCTATAGGAGAATACCGGGAAAGAAACGTTTTTATATCCTGTACATGTCGTTTGAGCGCATACGCAGATATTTGTTTACTGACAGGTATACGCAGAACGTAGTGATAATGACACCGAAGAGTATCACGGCGCCGCACGTTATGGCAAGTGTGACGGGTGTCACCACGTCGATTATGTCGGGCTCAAAGTTATACAGTCCCCAGAAGCAGCCGCCGAGGGCGAGTACGGCAATGACAGCTGACAGCAGTCCTTCGATGACTCCCATACGGATAAACGGAGCACGGATAAACGACCATGAGGCGCCTACCAGCTTCATCGTGTTGATAGTGAAGCGGCGTGCATAGATACTCAGACGCACCGTATTGCTTATCAGTGTGAACGACACGAAAGTGAGCAGCCCGGCAATGACTATCAGCACGAGCATTATCTTGCTCAGACTTGAGTTGACGCTGTCCATGAGGTCCTGCTGGTATGTCACCTCTGATATCTGTCTGTTGGACTTGAGCTGGGCGGTTATCCACTTCAGCGAGTCGGTATTGGCATAGTCGGCCTTGAGGTATATCTCTGCCGAGGAGGTGAATGGATTCTCACCGATAAACTCGGAAGGGTCGGTGCCGAGAGCTTCTTTCTGCTCCTTCAGCGCTTCCTCACGACTGATGTATTCAAGACGCGCCACATACGACTTGCGACGCAGGGCGTTGCAAGCTATCCTTGCCTGCTGACTCGACACATTATCGTCGAACATCACCGTGACGGTGAGGTTCTCCTTGACGTAGTTCGACAGGTTATGGGCTGTCAATCCTGTAAACACTACAAGACCGAGGAGAATCAGCACGAGGGAGGTACTGATGCAGAGTGTTATGACCTGAAGGCCAACACGTTTGCTATTGCGTTTCTTCTTTTTGCTCATTGCTTTAAGTGATATGCAGGCACAGGCAGGTGCGCACTATACCCAATTTCGGTGCAAAGTAACTAAATTTTCCTTGATTAACCAACGATTTAACGTGTATTAACTCAACTTCAGCTTTTCCTTTCGCGCACCTTCGGGATTATCAGTTCATAATGCGAAAATGGCTTCGCCTAAAATTTCCTGCGGAATGAAATCAGGACCCTGTAATGTTTTATGTTATGCGGAGCGCCGAAGGTGCGACACCTGAAAGGGCGGTCCGTAAGGGCCGTCATAAAATTTTTCCATAATTCATTGCATCGGTTTAAAGTAAAATTAGTATCTTTGCCGACAAATAACGAATAGAGTCATCTTCCGACATGAGTAAATTCAAATATCCAGTAGACACCGACCAGTTCCAGGAGATAAGGGAACAAGGGAAGCTGTACGTTGACAAGACAGACATGATGTTCAGTCTTGCGAGCGACTACAAGTATGTGTTCCTTGCCCGTCCCCGCCGCTTCGGCAAGTCCCTGCTCTGCAATACCTTCAAGGCATACTTCAAGGGGCAGAAGGAACTCTTCGAGGGACTCAAGGTGATGGAGCTGGAGAAAGAATGGAAGACCTACCCAGTGCTGCACTTCGATATGAGCGAGATGCGCAACTGCAGTTCTCTGCAGGGCATGAGTGATGTCCTTGACGCCATGCTTGCAAGGTATGAGAAACAATATGGCGCAACAAAGCATATCAATGAGTTCGGCTCACGTTTCGACCAGCTCATCCGTCACGTCCATGACACGCAAGGTCAGAAGGTTGTAGTTATTATCGACGAATATGACACACCTATGATGCGCAACCTTTACAACAAGGATATGCTCGAAGGCGTGCGCACATTGCTGAGAGGCTTCTATCAGACTGTAAAGATGGATGGCGCATACCTGCGTTTCGTGTTCATTACAGGCGTGACGAAGTTCTCGCAGCTCAGCATCTTCTCCGAACTGAACAATCTCTATCAGATATCGATGCTTGATGAGTACTCCGGCATATGCGGTATCACGCAGGAAGAACTGGACGAAAAACTGCGTCCCTGCGTTGAAGAGTATGCGTCAAATTCTGGAATTACCACAGATGAAGCATACGCATTGCTGAAAAAGAACTATGACGGTTATCATTTCTCAAAGAACAGTAAAGACGTATATGCCCCATTCAGTCTGCTCAGAGCACTCAATGATTGCTCTATAAGTCATTATTGGTTTGAGTCTGGTACTATGACTGCGCTGATAGAGCACCTGCAGCACTATCCTCTCGTTGCGGCATTGGGATGCGATGGTGTGATGGTAGGAGAGAATGAGTTCAATACATCATGCGAAGCGGCAGAGAGTCCGCTGCCACTTCTCTACCAGAGTGGTTATCTTACGATAGACTCATACGACGCCTTACTTCGTACCTTTACCCTGCATTATCCGAATCTCGAGGTCAGGGAAGGAATGATAAGCGGTCTGATGCCACTGGTTCTCAGACGTACAACAGCCGACGGTAATACACTCATCCGCAATATGGCATCAGCCCTGTTTGCCGGTAACCTCACTGATGCCCTCATTGCTCTCCGTTCATATATTGCGAAGATACCATACGACATAATAACGAAGAAAGAGTGGGATGACAAGGAATGTCGCGAGTCATTCTACAAGCTCCTTCTTTATATGGCCTTCTCTATGCTCAACGCAACAGTTGACACCGAGGTGAAGAGCATCCTCGGCCGCGCTGACGTAGTGGTGAAGACAAAGAACGACATCTACGTCCTTGAACTCAAGGTCGACGGCTGTGTCGATGACGCCCTCGCGCAGATCGATTCCAAAGGCTACTCCATTCCGTATGAGTCCGATGGACGTCCGGTCACCAAGTGCGGTGCGAATATCTCATCCGAGGCACGCAACATTACTCACTGGCGCATCACTGACAACGAAGGCAACACCATTGACGAGCAGAAGTACTGATTTTCCTATTACTCTGCTTGCATTTGGCTAAAGCTGAGAGGTCATAAGGTTTTAAGGTCGCTTCGCTTGTAAGGTCTTAAGGTAAGACACCACCTACCTATTTATATATATATAAGATGAACAGAAAAAGAATTTCAGTCCTTGCCGTCTCACTATCCATGGTCGTGGCTTTCACTGCCTGCAAAGACAGCAAAGAGGGAACCGGTGCAGCTACATCCACAGCAATGCAGGGGAACGCTGCCGACAGTGAAGAAACCGGCATACAGCCTGCTACTCCTGAGGAAGCAAAAGATTTCGAGCTGCAGAAGAAAATGATCGAGGAGTTCTACGCAAATTTTGTATTCGGCGACAAACCATACAAGGCTGACATCCTGCACAAATACTGTACTGACCGCCTTATAAAGAAGTTGAAGGACGACTATGACTATGAATATGACGGCGGAGGATATGCAATATGGGAGTTCCGCACCGGCGCGCAGGATGGCGAGGGCGAGAGCTGCATAAATGACATCACTGAGGTTGCTCCCAACCGTCTCAAAGTGCACTTCACCGATATGGGCAACGAATCATCACACCGCATCACCTTCATCAACGACGGTGGAGAATGGCGCATGGACCGCATTGACTAAGAATGACTTTTGTGGTGAATATGCTTTATTCCGTTTTTTTCTCAGTGAAGACGAATTCGTTGAGTACAATGCCGAGGACGATGAAGAAGAGTCCGGCAATGGTGGTGAGGGCAATCGTCTCGCCAAGGAATATGGCAATGAGGAAGAGAGAGAGGAATGGCGAGAGGTAGCTCATCTGGTTGACGAGTGCCGGATTGGAGGTGGTGCGCAGGGCTAAAGCGAAGAACACGAAAGGTATTCCCATCTCGAAGCACCCTACGTACATGCCCGACAATACACCCGTCAGACTACTGTAGCTGACACCGACGAAGCATGCAGCTATGCAGAGGTAAAGGGTGCCGAAGAGGAAGCTCATGAACAATGCCACATTGCCGTCGGTGACATCCTTGTTGCGATTGTTGACCATCCAGAAGAGCGCCCAGAGAAAAGCACTGAGAAAACCGAGTGTGATACCCTCTACGGAGACAGGAGTGCCGGTGTCAGACTTTCCGAAGGAGATAAGGCAGACGCCAAGAAGAGAGAGAACCATACCCACATACTTCCAGCGGTATATCTTCTGTCCGGAGAAGAGCGCCAGCATCACGAGCAGCACGATAGGCCATGTGTAGTTGATGGGCTGTGCCACTTGCGCAGGCAGGAGGTCGTATGCCTTGAAGAGCACGAGATAGTATGCCACTGGGTTAAGCAGACCGAGCAGTGCGAAATATCTCCATTTGCTTGGTTCCAGATGGCGTACCATGTTCCACTTATGCTGTATGGTAAGGACCATGGCGAAAACCATCATGGCGGTAGCACTTGCTACGAGTACCATTTCGAAGTGTGTGAGGTAGCGGAGCGTTATCTTGAATGCCGTGGCAACCGTTGACCATGAGAGAACGGCAGTCAGAGCGTAGATGACGGATTTAGTGTTGTTGCTCATTTTTCTCGTTTATGTTTGTTTGCGTGAGGCAAGGGTGCGCTGTGCATCAGACAGCGGATGCAAAAGTACGACAATCATTTGGTTTATCCAAAAGATTGCCGTACTTTTTCATTCTCTGCTTCGGCATTTGTCAAAAGCTGAGAAAAATCATATATGGTTTGGAATAAATGAAAAGTGAAAAGTGAAAAAATGAAAAACCTATCGACTGGGGCTAATGCGAAAGTTGAATATATTTCTTGCCGTTTATGATATTGATGCCCTTGACAAGTGAGTGCAGTCGCATGCCTGTTGTGGAGTATATCTTCTGCTGCGTGCCGGTATTGTCGGTGGTGACAGCACTGATACCGGTGAAACTTCCCCCCTGTATGTTGGAGAAGTCCTTCCATTGCTCTGCAGCCTTGTATTTACTGAGACTCTCCTTTGGAACTGTCAGAGTAGCAGTATTGCTCACATTAAGGAAGACACTCTTGCCAAGGGAAGGAGGGGTGACGGTCTCGCAGGTGATGGCAGAGAGAGCAGTACAGCCGGAGAAGGCCATGTCGCCGAGAGAGGTGACAGTGCCAGCCATTGAGGCACTTGTGAGTGCAGTACAACCGTAGAATGCAGTCTGTCCGATGGACACCACGCTGTTGGGCACTACGATCTTCTGCAGTGACTTGCAACCATAGAACATGCCGTCAGGTATTTCCTGTATGGAAGCAGGGAAGGTGACCGTCTTCAGGGCAATGCAGTTCATGAATGCATTCTTTCCTATCGACGTAATGTTTTTGGTAAGTGTGAGCGAAGTGAGTCCCTGACAGTTGGCGAAGGCGTTGTCAGCGATGGAAGTGACGGAGCTTGGTATGGTGACGGTAGTGATGCTTTTACAGTCGCGCATTGCCGAACTGCATATTGCGGTAGTGCCATCCTTGATAGTGAGGCTTGCACTGGAGTATCCGGTCTTGCATCTGTAGAGCATGTTGTTGATATATATGACCGACTCCTGCGCGTCAAACCATTTTGTGCCTTCGAATGCCGCGTTGCCTATGCTTGTCACAGAAGCGGGGATGGAGATGGTAGAAAGCTGTGAGCAGTCAGCGAAGGCATAGTCACCGATGGTTGTGACGGCATTGGTGAGATAGACCTTCTGCAGGGCGGAGCATTCACTGAAGGCACTCTCGCCAATGTCAGTAAGTTGTGCGGAGAGCACTATATTGGTAAGTCCGCTGCATCCCTGGAAGGCATAGGCGCCGATTGTCTTGATAGTCTTGCTGAGTGTGATGTTTGTGAGTCCGGTGCATCCGTCGAAAGCATTTTCTCCGATAGCCGTCACGGTATAGGTCACATTACTGTATGTAACTGTCTCCGGCACCTTGATGCCACCCTCGATATATGATTTTCCCGGTGTGGTACCCTGATATGTTACTTCTACCGTCTTGGCTGTCTTGCTGGTAATGTTGAAGTAGAGGTCATCATAAGTGAAGTCGTGCGCTGATGCACTTGCTGCTGTCAGGGCGATTATGGCTCCTGCAATCGCTTTGTGTAAATTCTGTGGCATAATAGATATATTTTTTGGTAATTAGTTCTTTTGGTTGAGAATCTGTGAGAGGGGGAAGGTGCCAGCAGGGGAAATCCCGTGTGTCAGAACTCTTATCTTTAACTCACAAACGGAGCAAGCTTATGTCCTCACGAACTCATATCACTTGTTCCTTTGCAAAGGTACAAACAAAAAATGTAATTCCCAAATTTTTAAGGTGGAAAAATTTAAAGTGAAAAGTAAAAAAAAATCTGGAAATATGCATATTCATGAAACTTTTTGCATAAAAATGCTTGCATATTCATTTTTTTTTCTTAAATTTGCCACCGAGAATATCATTTACGCAAAATCCTGTTAACCAGACCTATGCCTAACGACAGCTTTGTTGAAGGTTAATTGAGAATAGTAACTAATCCCCTATTGTGGCGAAGAAGCCACATACCTAATACAATTTTTATTAACAACCTTAACTAACTTAAAAAAACAAAATGAACTTCTACGGAAAATTTCTTTTGTCTTGCCTCGCAGCAGGTACTATGACTTCTGCCACGGCACAAACGACTCCTACTTCACAGATGGAGAAGATCTCGCGCGGTATCGTTGCCGTGCCATCCATGAACTCAACAGGCGAATTTGTCAGTTGGCGACTCCTCGGCACCGATAATGCCAAGACGACAACCTTCGATGTGGTGCGCGACGGCACTACAATCGCAAAGAACCTGAAGAACGTAACCAGCTACCTGGATACGGGCGGTTCATCATCCAACAAGTACCAGATCGTCACCCGTGTCAATGGCGTGATAACCGAGACATCGAGCTCCGTCTCTCCTTGGTCGGGTAAGTACCTCACCGTCAAACTCTCACGCCCGGGCAGCTCCTACACTCCTAACGACTGCTCCGTAGGTGACGTGGACGGCGACGGCGAGTATGAGATCGTAGTAAAGTGGGACCCAAGCACGTCGCAGGACAACAGTAAGAGCGGTAAGACGGATGCGGTGTTCCTCGACTGCTATAAGTTCAACGGCACACGCCTGTGGCGCATCGACCTGGGATACAACATCCGTGCGGGTGCGCACTATACCCAGCACCTCGTATATGACTTCGACGGCGACGGCAAGGCGGAGGTGATATGCAAGACGGCTCCTCTGAGTAAGGACGGCAAGGGCAACTACGTGACGGCTGCCGCTACCGACAGCGAGATACAGAATGCGTCGCAGACCAACTACCGCAACAGCTCGGGCTATATCCTCAGCGGTCCGGAGTACCTCACTGTCTTCAACGGTGAGACAGGCGCTGCCATACATACCATATATTATAACCCTAACCGCGCCGGCGGCTACGGCGGTTCGGCAAGCATGCCTTCAAAGTCATTCTGGGGTGATAACTACGGCAACCGCTGTGACCGCTACCTCTCTGCCGTGGCTTACCTCGACGGCACAAGCAGTAACCCGAGCGCTATCCTCTGCCGCGGCTACTACACACGTGCCTATGTGTGGGCAGTAAACTTCAACGGCAAGACGCTCAGCACCAAGTGGCTCAGTGCTTCCACCTCTTCCACAAGTATGACAGTGACCAACTCAAGCGGCACCTCAACGACGAAGACATACTCAAGCAGCACTGCCAACCGTGGCTCGTACACCCTCTATGGCAACGGCAACCATAACCTGTCTGTTGCCGACGTGGACGGTGACGGATGTGATGAGATACTCTATGGCTCTGCAGCTCTCGACAATGACGGATACCTCCTCTATGCCACAGGCTACGGACACGGCGACGCAATGCACGTAGGCGACTTCTGTCCTGACCGCTCAGGCCTCGAGGTCTTCACCGTTCATGAGGAGAGCCCTTACGGATGGGACCTCCACGATGCCAAGACTGGTAAGATAATCTATTACGCAACAGGTTCGTCCGACAACGGACGCGGCATTGCGGGCTGCTTCATCGACGGCACTCGCGGCGGACAGATGATGTCATCCAATGACCGCCAGGTACGCTCTTGCGTCGACAACAGCGTCATCAGCACCAAGTCTACGTCACTCAACTTCCGCATCTACTGGGACGGCAGCCTCTATGACCAGTTCTTCGACACTTCCGTGACAAAGCATAACGGATCGTCTGTCTCTACTATCTTCTCTCCTGCTAACTATGGCAGTTCTGCCACCTGCAACTCCACAAAGGCAACACCTTGCCTCCAGGCTGACATCTTCGGTGACTGGCGCGAGGAGATAGTGATGTATGACTCTTCCGACGGTTGCACACTCAATATCTTCACCTCAACGGAGGAGACGGACTACCGTGTTCCTTGCCTCATGCACGACCATACCTACCGCATGGGCGTGGCTTGGCAGCAGGCGGGCTACAACCAGCCACCTCACCTGGGCTATTACCTTCCTGACTACGCTTCATCCTTTGCAGCCAACAGCAGCATCGTGGCTGTAGACAACACTACCAAGTCTGGCACTATCACATGGGCATTCGACCAGGGCACGTCAAGTCAGAGCGCTACCGTAAGCAGCGGCCTCTCCGGTCTCGTGTCAACTTCTATCTCTAAGGGCAGCTACCTCTCTTATGCCGGCACCAAGACAATAAGCGGCACGACGGGTACGCTCATCTCTACATCAAAGGCTAACGAGAGTGCGGCAAGCAACTACAACGCCCTCACCTTCAACGTCAAGGCTGCTGACGGATACACGTTCCAGGCTACGAAGGTGGAGTTCAAGGTCTCACGCGTGGGAACTGACGGCGGACTTCTTGACGCTGCATTCAACAGCACAAGTCTCTTCACCGGTTCGAAGCCTACACGCAACAACTCGGGATGGTCTACCTACTCCTACACTCTCAGCGGAGCAGCAAGCAGCGCATGGCAGTCGCTTATACTCAATATATACAGTCTGAGCACAACGAAGCAGTTCTGCATCGCTGGCGTGACAGTGACGGGTAAGGTTGTCTCTTCTTCAAGTGCCAAGAGCGCCGGCTCACTCATCGACGAGGAAGCAACGGGCATCATCAGTGTCAAGGGCAAGGAGAACAGCGACAATGCTCCTTACTACACCGCAAGCGGTATGCGCGTGAACAAGTCTGACCTCATCCCTGGCCACATGTATATCCACAATGGCCGCAAGTTCATTGCAAGATGACATGAGATGAGACTTGTTAAGCTCTTTTAATTTAAGTTTCGTAAGTATTCAACTTCTTAGGAGTTAAGGAGTTAAAGGGAGTTAAGGAGTTAAGACGAATGTTTTTTCAATAAAAGCCAACTCCTTAGGAGTTAAAGGGAGTTAAGGAGTTCTTGCTGCTTGCAAGCGGCAAAGCCGAGCGAAGACAAATGACTTTCCATTAAAGCTTCCATTTGGGAAGGCAGGAGTATCGTCTTAACTCCTTTAACTCCTTAACTCCACATATCCTTGAAACTGTAGCAAGTGCGAACTTCCGAAACTTAAATCTTTTAAGTGAAAAAGGATTTAAGTGAAAAATGAAAAGTGAAAAGTGAAAAATACAAGTTAGTCTTTTCAATGATGGACCTATCGACAAAAAGGCTATAATGTATTTTTCATTTTTCACTTTTCATTTTTCACTTAAAGCACTTTTCACTTTTCATTTTTCACTTCTCTACGAAGGACTGTGATCCACATGGCTTTTTTCTGAAGTCGCTATACCGACAGAAAACAACGCTATATTTCGCTACGTATTATAATTTTTCACCACTCGTAGCGAAATAAAAGCCGATTTTGTTTGTGCATTCCGATTCTATTATGTAATTTTGCAACTGCAAAAACGGTATCAACTATGTGCATAATAATCGGTAGAGACAAAGAAATAAGTGAGCTGAAGCGTCGCATGGGTAGCGGACGACCAGAGTTTGTCGTGGTTTATGGCAGACGTCGTGTGGGAAAGACATTCCTTATTAACGAAGTGCTGCATGACAACATGACGTTCCACCATACAGGACTTGCACCTCGTGGCGGACGCCCGGCAAAGATGAAGGACCAGTTGCAGAATTTCTATTTCTCGCTTGTGCGCCATGGTGCCGAGGATGCTACACAGCCAACGACATGGCTGGAGGCATTCTTTATGCTGGAGCAGTATCTCAAACGCATCAACAACGGGTCGCGACAGGTGGTGTTCCTTGATGAGTTGCAGTGGATGGACACCAAGCGGTCGGGGTTCCTTACAGCACTTGAAGCCTTCTGGAATGGCTGGGGCAATACACAGCATAATCTCTTTCTTGTGGTGTGCGGTTCGGCAACATCGTATATCCTCGACAACTTCATCCATGAAAAGGGAGGTATGTATGGCCGTGTGACAGATTCAATAAAACTGTCACCTTTCACACTGAAGGAGTGTGAGGACTTCTACAGCAGTCGTAATATAAAGATGTCGCACTATAATATCGCTCAGGCTTACATGGTGATGGGCGGAATACCATATTACATGGATTTCTTCAACCCGTCATACAGTCTGCCACAGAACATCGATGCTCTCTTCTTCAACAAGAAAGCAAAGCTGAAAGGTGAATTTGAACATCTGTTTGGCTCTGTCTTTGACCATGCGGAAGACTGCATGGCTGTGATACGTACATTAGGGAAGCGCCACTATGGCTACACTCGCGACGAAATAGCCAGGCAGACGGGCATCAATGCCAACGGTGATTTCACTAAAGTACTCACGGCTTTGGAGGAGAGTGACTTCATAGAGAAGTATTTGCCTTTCGGGTATAGCAAGAGAGAGGTGCATTACAAACTGACAGATCCTTTCTGCTGGTTCTGGCTTCATTTCATGGATGACAAGGTCGAACACGAGACTGACTATTGGGAGAATCATCTCAATGAGTCAGAGATAGCCTCATGGCGTGGCATTGCCTTTGAAGAGATATGCTTCACCCATATCCGACAGATAAAGAATGCCCTTGAGATAGGCGGCGTCTCCACACGCGAGTCGGCTATGACTATACATGACGAAAACGGCAAGCCGACAACACAGATTGATCTGCTGATAGACCGTCGGGATGACATTGTCAATGTATGCGAGATAAAATATGTACGCTCACAGTTGAACCTCTCACCCGCATATATCAGCACACTACGTCAACGTGCAGAAATTGTTGAACAAACCTTCAAGGGCAAGACAGCACATCTGACATTGATCCACACCTTGGACAAGTCCTACAGACCGGAAGAGTTCAACTCTGTCATCTGTCTTGACCAACTGTTTTCATAAACATTCGATACAGTAGAGGTACTGATACCTTTATATATAATATAGTAGCAGCGACTATCACTTCATAAGTTGGAACAGATAGCACAAAAATCGTATCTTAAAAAAAATCGCCTAAGTTTCAGTAACTTAGACGATTTTCAAGGTGATCCGCTTGGGGTTCTTCGGCTGAAGCCTCAGGCGAGCAGAGCTCGGAACGAACCATTGGGTTCTCACCAGCCAAGCAAATCACAGATAAGGGGAGCCCTGAAGGACTCCCCTTATCTGTGATCCGCTTGGGGTTCGAACCCAAGACCCCCACATTAAAAGTGTGATGCTCTACCGACTGAGCTAGCGGATCTCCGTAATACAATTCTTTCGAATGCGGGTGCAAAGGTACTAATAATTCTGAATAATCAAGAACGTTAGAGAGAAAATTAAGTTATGTGTTAACTTAAATTAACCAAACGCCGATTCTTCTCCTTATCTATATAGCACCGTCCGCATCCATATCATGTGCCGCATCAGACATTTGCGCAGGAGCATCCTCCTCCTCATGAGTCACGTAGCGCTTCCAATATGCCATGATGAGAGTAGTGAGGGGCAAGGCGGCTATGAGTCCGATGAAACCGAGCAGGGCTCCCCAGACAGAGAGGGAGAGGAGCAGTACGGCAGGATTGAGTCCCATCTGCTTACCCATTACCTTCGGCGTCACCACCATATCTATAATAACCTGCACCACGCAGAACACCAGTATCGCCGAACCGAACACCACCCAGTAGCTCTGTCCCGTATCCAGCGCCTTGAGACCTGCAAGGAAGGCTGTAGGGATAAGGGCGAAAGTATGGAGATAAGGAACGAGGTCAAGGATGCCGATGAGTATTCCCAGACCGATGGCCATAGGAAAACCGATGATGGTAAAGCCGATGCAGAAGAGTATTGCCATGATGAGCGCCACGAGACTCTGTCCGCGCACGTAGTTGTTGAGCGCCGTACCGGCATCCTGCGCAAGGTCGTGCCAGAACGGACGCACTGACTTCGGGAATATCTTTATCCAGCTGTCGGTGAGATACTCATAGTCGAGAAGTATGAAGAACATATACAGGAGTATGATGCACGATGCCACTATGCTCATAACCACGTTCCACGTCTGACCGAGAACATTAAACACCTTCGGCATCGCATCCTTCATGGCTGAGGTGAAATCATCACTGCGCAGGAACTTCTCTATCTGCACCGAGTTATCACTAAGCCAACCGGTGACGGCATCAGGTATGCTGCTTACGTTTGCCGTGTGGTGAAGGTAATGCGTGGCAAGGTCGACGAAGGTACCAAACTGACTCACCATCTGCGGAATGATGAGGGCCAGCACACCCATCAGGACTACCACCACAAGGAGCATCGCAAGGATGATACTCAACGCACGCACCTTGACATGACACTTCTTCTCAATAAGCACCACCAGCGGATACATCAGGTAAGCAAGCACCCACGCAATGAAGAATGGTAGGAGCACTGTGCTGAGATAATTGATGACCAGCATGGTGACAACGACAATGGAGGCAATAGCCACCCAGCGTATGAACCTGTCGAATGTTATCTTCTGTTCAAGCATGTATTTTTTATTTTATAATGCAAAAGTTTAAGCTTTTAAATGGAAAATTTAAAATGGAAAATTTAAATCCTCCATTTCAATAATTATCACCTTCTCAGAACAACTTGGACACATAACCGCTCGTGCGCGCCATCTCCTTACGGTAGCACTCACGGCAAAGCGGTTCATACTCCATCTTCTCGCCAAGCATCACCTGACCGTCAACATCCACCTTACGGTGAGAGACGTAGGCAAGACTGCCGCAGCGCATGCAGATGGCATGCACCTTCACCACGTCGTCGGCTATGGCGAGAAGCTTCGGCATCGGACCGAACGGCTGGCACTTATAGTCCATGTCGAGACCTGCTATGATAACACGGATGCCGCGCGAGGCAAGAGTATTACACACCTCCGGCAACGCGTCATCGAAAAACTGCGCCTCGTCGATGCCTACTACATCCACGTCGCATGAACGCGCAAGTATCTCCGACGAATCATTCACCGCTATCGACGGGATACTGTTGCGGTCATGACTCACCACGTCGTCATCCGAATAACGCGTATCGACAGCCGGTTTGAAGATGACAAGCCGCTGACGCGCAAACTTTGCACGCTTCAACCTGCGGATCAGTTCCTCCGTCTTGCCCGAGAACATCGAGCCGCACACTACTTCTATACGTCCGGGAATGTGTGCCTCCCCTGTTAAGTTCTGTGTCATTTAACCGCAAAAGTACTAATACTTTTAAAAAAAGCAAAAGAAATTACACTTTTTTTGTAAATGAAAAGATTTTCTTGTAACTTTGTCAATGTTATGGGTAATCTATATCTCGTACCTACACCTGTAGGAAACATGGAGGATATGACCTTCAGGGCCATCCGACTGCTCAAAGAGGCTGACCTCATCCTCTGCGAGGATACTCGCACTTCCGGTATACTGCTGAAGCACTTCGACATCAGCGGGCAACGCCTCATGGCACATCATAAGTTCAATGAGCACGGCACATCCGCCGGCGTGGTGGAACGACTCAAGGCTGGAGAGAATATCTGCCTCATCACCGATGCCGGCACTCCGGGAATAAGCGACCCGGGCTTCTATCTCGTCAGAGAGGCTGTGGCAGCAGGCATCACCGTGCAGACACTGCCTGGCGCAACGGCATTCACACCGGCACTCGTCTCAAGCGGACTGCCTTGCGACAGATTCTGCTTCGAAGGATTCCTGCCACAGAAGAAAGGACGGCAGACGCGTCTCGACGAACTGAAGGACGAGACGCGCACCATGATCATCTACGAGTCCCCACGCCGCCTGCTGAAGACATTGGAACAGTTCGCTGACTTCTTCGGCAAGGACAGGCAGGTAAGCGTCTGCCGCGAGATATCCAAGGTGCACGAGGAGAGCGTCAGAGGCACACTGGCTGATGTCGCCGCCCACTTC
>R06__coassemble_491_pt1 | contig 14516 bp, 16 predicted proteins | sample R06__metabat2_high_PE_030 | metagenome-assembled genome bin R06 | reverse complement strand
CCTCATATCCCTTACCTAAAAGGAATTCTGAAAGATCACTGGTGTTACCGGACAGGATGGTAGTTATCTTTCAGAATTCCTTTTAGGTAAGGGATATGAGGTGCATGGTATTATCCGCCGTTCATCTGTAGATTATCGTGAACGTATTGCTCATCTTGAGGGAAAGCCGAACTTTCACCTTCATTTCGGTGATCTCGGTGACTCCATGTCGCTTGTAAAGGTTGTTGGCGCAGTCAAGCCGACAGAGATATATAATCTTGCAGCACAGTCTCATGTTCAGGTTAGTTTTGACTCACCGGAGTTTACTGCAGACGTTGATGCTACAGGTGTACTTCGTGTGCTTGAGGCAGTTCGTGCTTGCGGACTTGAAAAGACATGTCGTATCTATCAGGCTTCTACTTCTGAACTTTACGGTAAAGTGGAAGAGGTTCCGCAGAATGAGAAAACTCCTTTCCATCCTTATTCTCCATATGCTGTTGCCAAACTTTATGGCTTCTGGATTGTCAAGGAGTATCGTGAGGCATACAACATGTTCTGCTGTTCCGGTATTCTCTTCAATCATGAGTCAGAGCGTCGTGGTGAGACATTCGTAACACGTAAGATAACACTTGCTGCTGCTCGCATTGCACAGGGAAAGCAGGACAAACTTTATCTTGGCAACCTCTCTTCGCTTCGTGACTGGGGTTATGCGAAAGATTATGTGGAATGTATGTGGCTCATTCTTCAAAATGATAAGCCAGAGGACTTCGTTATTGCTACTGGTGTCCAGCACTCTGTGCGTGAATTCGCTTATCATGCATTCAAAGCTGCAGGCATCGAACTTAAGTTTGAGGGTGAGGGCATGGATGAGAAGGGCATCTGCGTAAGCGGTCCTGCAGAGCTCGTAGGCAAGACTCTCGTTGAAGTGTCGCCAGATTTCTATCGTCCAACTGACGTTGTCAATCTTTGGGGTGATCCTACAAAGGCAAAGACAGAACTTGGATGGAATCCACAGACAACGACGTTCGAACAGCTTGTGTCTATAATGGTTCAGCACGATATGCAGAAGGTTGCAGCAGATAGTGTTGCAAGTGTTGTCCGTACTAACCTTGCAGAGTACCTTGAGAAGGGACTCGTGAAGTAAAAGACTAAAAAGTAATCTTTATATGCCCTCCCTTTTTGGGGAGGGCTTTGATATAAATAAGGGGAAACGGCAGAGGCGATTCATCTCTGTAGTTTCTGAAAAAATCAAGCAAATGTTAGACAAGAACAGTAAGATATATGTTGCAGGTCACCACGGACTTGTTGGTTCTGCAATATGGAACAATCTCAAGTCACGTGGCTATGAAAACCTTGTAGGTCGCTCGCATAAGGAGCTTGATCTCACGGATCAGTATTCAGTCAAGAAATTCTTTGACGAAGAACAGCCTGATGCGGTAGTACTCGCTGCTGCTTTCGTAGGTGGCATTATGGCCAACTCGCTCTATCGTGCAGACTTCATGATGATGAACATGAAGATTCAGTGTAATGTGATAAGCGAGGCTTACGCTCATGGCGTAAAGAAACTTCTCTTCCTCGGTTCTACATGTATATATCCTAAGAATGCACCGCAACCAATGAAAGAGGATTGCCTTCTTACCTCGCCTCTTGAGTATACCAATGAGGAGTATGCCTTGGCAAAGATCTCTGGACTTAAGATGTGTGAGTCGTACAACCTTCAATATGGCACCAACTATATTGCAGTGATGCCTACCAACCTTTATGGTCCAAATGATAACTTCCATCTTGAGAATTCGCACGTTATGCCTGCCATGATGCGTAAGGTTTATCTTGCAAAGCTCATTCATGACGAGGATTGGAAATCAATACAGACGGATATGGACAAGCGCCCTGTAGAGGGTGTTACAGGTTCTTCTTCACGTGAAGAAATACTTAAAGTCCTTGCTAAATATGGAATTGAGAATAACAAGGTGACTCTGTGGGGAACGGGTAATCCTCTTCGTGAGTTCCTGTGGTCAGAGGATATGGCAGATGCTTCTGTTCACGTTCTGCTAAACGTTGACTTCAAGGATATTATCGGCATAGAGAAGTATTCGAGTGTGCACTATGGTGCAAAGGTTGACGGTGCTGTTGACCGTAATCACTCCGCTGGTCGTGGTGGCGCTATCCCTTCACTCGGTGAGATACGCAATTGCCATATCAATGTTGGTACAGGCAAGGAACTCACTATCCGTGAACTGTCTCAGCTCGTTGTCAAGGCAGTGGGCTTCGAGGGAGAAGTAAAGTTTGACTCAAGTAAGCCTGACGGTACAATGCGAAAGCTTATCGATGTAAGCAAGCTTCACTCTCTCGGTTGGACACATAAGGTAGAGATAGAAGATGGTGTTCAGAAACTCTTTGACTGGTATAAGGCGTCGTTGGCTTAGGATTTGAAACCTAAAGGCACGATTTAATGCCAAAATGTAATAAGTCCTGCTTAAATGCAATGTGAATAAAGCATTTGAGCGGGACTTTTCTTTTATTTTGCATTTTTTTTGAGGCGATCTTCTTATATGTCAGGAAAAATGTGTACTTTTGTATGCTCTATGTGGTGAAATAACCTTGTTGCTAAATGCAAAGAGCAATGAGCAGTGAAAACAAACATATAACAACATAAAAATTATGACAGGTAAAGTAGATGTCCTTCTCGGTCTTCAGTGGGGCGATGAAGGTAAAGGTAAGGTGGTTGACGTATTGACACCGAAGTATGACGTAGTGGCTCGTTTCCAGGGTGGTCCTAATGCTGGACATACATTGGAGTTTGAAGGTCAGAAGTATGTACTCCGCTCTATTCCATCCGGTATTTTCCAGGGCGGTAAGGTGAACATCATCGGTAACGGCGTTGTCCTTGCTCCTGATCTCTTCATGGATGAAGCTAAGGATCTTGAGAAGAGCGGACACGATCTGAAGAACCGTCTCCATATTTCAAAGAAGGCACATCTTATCATGCCAACACACCGTGTGCTTGATGCTGCTATTGAGGCTTCAAAAGGTAAGAATAAGGTTGGCACGACAGGTAAGGGCATCGGTCCTACTTACTCAGACAAGATAGCTCGCACCGGTCTTCGTGTTGGTGATATCCTTGAGAACTTCGAAGAGAAATATGCTGCCCACAAGGCTCGTCACCTTGAACAGTTGAAGGCAATGAACTATACTGACTTCGATATCACAGAAGTTGAGAAGAAGTGGATGGAGGGAATTGAATATCTCCGCCAGTTCCAGATTGTAGATTCTGAGCACGAGATCAACAAGATTCTGAAGGAAGGCAAGAGTGTTCTTTGCGAGGGTGCTCAGGGTACCATGCTCGACGTTGACTTCGGTAGCTATCCTTTCGTTACTTCAAGCAATACTATCTGTGCAGGTGCTTGCACTGGTCTCGGACTTGGTCCTAACAAGATAGGTGAGGTTTACGGTATTATGAAAGCTTATTGCACACGTGTGGGTGCAGGTCCTTTCCCAACAGAACTCTTTGATGAGACTGGTGCGAAGATTCGTGCAATCGGTCATGAATATGGTGCTGTCACAGGTCGTGAGCGTCGTTGCGGATGGATTGATCTTGTTGCTCTCCGTTATTCGATTATGGTCAATGGCGTAACACAGCTCATCATGATGAAGAGTGATGTCCTCGATTCATTCGAGACTATCAAGGCTTGCACTTCGTATAAGGTTAACGGTGTTGAGACACGTGATTTCCCATACGATATAGAGAAAGGTATCGAGCCTGTATACAAAGAGCTCAAGGGATGGAATACGGATATGACAAAGTATACAAGTGAGAATCAGTTCCCACAGGAGTTCAAGGATTATATCAAGTTCCTTGAGGCTGAGCTTGAGACCCCTATTACCATCATCTCCATTGGTCCAGATCGCGAGCAGACAATCGTTAGAAATTAATCTATTAATCTCTTAATTTCGAAACATGCAGAAACCAAGCATACCAAAGGGTACCCGTGATTTCGGACCCTTGGAAATGGCTAAACGTAATTATATATTCGACACCATAAAGAGTGTTTATGCGCTCTATGGCTTTCGCCAGATAGAGACTCCTGCAATGGAGAATCTCTCAACTCTGATGGGTAAGTATGGTGAGGAAGGTGACAAACTTCTCTTCAAGATACTCAACTCCGGTGATTTCCTACATGGAATGACTCCTGACGAGGTGGCTAATACCAGCACTCTCAAACTTGCGGCAAAGTTCTGCGAGAAGGGACTGCGCTATGACCTTACGGTACCTTTTGCCCGCTATGTCGTTCAGCATCGTGAGGAACTACAGTTGCCTTTCAAGCGTTATCAGATTCAGCCGGTATGGCGCGCAGACCGTCCTCAGAAGGGACGTTACCGCGAGTTCTATCAGTGTGATGCAGATGTGGTAGGTTCGGACTCTCTTTTGAACGAGGTAGAGCTGATGCAGATTGTAGACACTGTATTCTCGCGTTTCGGTATTCGCGTGCAGATAAAGATAAACAACCGAAAGATTCTCTCCGGTATTGCTGAGGTTATCGGTGAGGCTGATAAGATTGTTGATATCACCGTTGCCATCGACAAACTTGACAAGATAGGCATTGATGCTGTCAATGATGAACTTCGTCAGGATGGTATCTCAGAGGAGGCGATAGCGCAGCTTCAGCCTATCATCTCACTTTCAGGTTCAAATGATGAGAAACTTCAGGTCATCGCTGATGTGCTGAAGGATAGCGAGATCGGTCTCAAGGGAGTAGAGGAGACTCGTTTCATCCTTGCAAAACTCAAGGCATGTGGTCTGAAGAATGAGATGCAGCTTGATCTTACTCTTGCGCGTGGACTGAATTATTACACTGGCGCTATCTTCGAAGTCAAGGCACTTGATGTTCAGATTGGAAGCATCACGGGCGGAGGACGATATGATAATCTTACGGGTATCTTTGGCCTTCCAGGTCTTTCGGGCGTGGGCATCTCATTTGGCGCAGATCGTATATATGACGTCTTGAATGCTCTTGACCTTTATCCGAAGGAGAGTGTGAATACAACAAAGATTCTCTTTATCAACTTTGGTGAGACAGAGGCAGATTATTGCCTTCCTATTCTTGCCAAGGTACGTGCTGCCGGCATCCGTGCGGAGATATTCCCTGACAAGGCAAAGATGAAGAAGCAGATGTCTTATGCCAATGCAATGGCTATCCCATTTGTTGCTCTCGCTGGTGAGAGTGAGATAGAGGCTGGCAAGATTACGCTCAAGGATATGGAGACAGGTGAACAGATGCTTGTCTCTGCCGATGAACTTATCGCAAAGATAGGGTAGTATACTATAATATAAATGTACGCGCGTGGGGGATTCCCTCCCGTGCGTTCATTTTTCTTAGATGGCTTGTAACTACAGTTAACTGAATCAATTAAAATACAGAAAAACAGAAACGTATTATGAAAAAACTTTTCGCTACAGTACTCGTGACATTGCTTACCATAGTACTGATGAGTTCTTCGGACAGACAGATTACCATCTTCATGATAGGTGATTCCACTATGGCTAACAAGGATATTAAGAAAGGACCTGAACGTGGTTGGGGAATGGCCTTGCAGGGATTCTTTACGGAGAATGTAGTTGTTGACAACCATGCCCTGAACGGTCGCAGTTCGCGCAGCTTCATCCTTGAGGGACATTGGCAGAAGGTGCTTGATGCTATGAAACCTGGTGACTATCTTGTCATTCAGTTTGGTCATAATGACGAGAAAGGCAAGACTGGCGACAAGCGACACACTGATCCGGGACTCACATTCGACGACAACTATCGCATGTTCTGCCGTGCAGCATTGGCAAAAGGTGCTACGCCTATTGTGATGAATGCTGTTGTGCGCCGTAACTTCTATACAAAGAAAGATAATTCAGGCGAGGATGAGGCATTGCGCAATACTCATTATGCAGATGAAAAGGCAAACACAGACAAACTTGTTGAGACTCACTTCAATTATGTTCTTACACCAAAGAATGTCGCTCGCGAACTACGTGTGCCTTATGTGGATGCAAATGAGATAACGAAGAATCTTGAGAATGGTCTTGGAGTAGTTGCAAGCCGTAAACTTCACATGTGGTTCAAACCTGATGAGGAACCAACTATTCCAAAAGGTCGTCAGGATAATACCCACTATTCGGTATATGGCGCACATGTTGTTGCCGGACTTCTCGTTGATGCTATGGCAGATGTCTGTCCTGAACTAAAACCTTTTGTAAGGCACTATGACTATATTGTTTCTGCAACAGGACATGGAAACTTCATGAGTCTTCAGGATGCTGTAAATGCGGTACCAGCCGGAAAGGAAACAATAATCAGCGTTATCGATGGATCTTTCCCAAAGCCTGATGTACCTGCAGGTAAGAAAGTGAAGATTGTGAAATATTCGAGCGTTGTAATCAAGTGATTGTAAATAAAGGTTAAAGGTTGGAATAATTACAATTTTGTTTTTGTTGTTTGTGATTTAATTCTTATCTTTGCATCAATAAATTTAATCAGAGTAGAAATAAAACAGTCATATATATGCAGCCGATAGATGCTTGTAAAGTGTTGCAGAGTCATGGAGTAAAACCATCTCAGCAGAGGATTGCAATAATGCAGTATCTGATAATGCATCGTACACATCCCACAGTGGAGGATGTATATCAGGGACTTGTCGGTAGTTTGCCTACATTGAGTCGTACAACGGTCTACAACACCTTGCGTATGTTCTCTGAACATAATGCGGCTCAGATGCTGACGATAGACGAGCGTCATGTGTGTTATGACGGCGATACTCATCCGCATAGTCATTTCTTCTGCCGGAAGTGCTGCAAACTGTTTGATATGATGGACGATGATGCGCCGACAGTAGCCAAGGCAAATCTCGGACGTGGTTTTTACGTTGATGAAGTGCAGCTGTATTATAAGGGACTTTGTCCTTCATGTGCTTCAGCAAGTACTTTGTCAGACTATGCAGAGGCATAGTATTCTGTGATTTTATCAATGACAGGAGTTTGTGCTGTTGACGATAGAGTGACGAATATTTTGATGTACAAATAAACACAAGAACTTATATCATATTACAACAAAAACAAAGACATTATGAAAAAGAAATTTATCTGTACCGTTTGCGGTTACATCTATGAAGGTACTGAGGCACCAGAGAAGTGCCCAATATGTAAGGCTCCTGCCTCAAAGTTCAATGAGATGAGTCTTGACGATGAGCCTGAGTTCGCTACAGTTCACAAGCTTGGTGACGGTAAGCTTCCTGGTGCTGACGAGGAGATGATCAAGGATCTCAATGCACACTTCAATGGAGAGTGCGGTGAGGTTGGCATGTACCTTGCCATGGCTCGTCAGGCTGACCGCGAGGGATATCCTGAAGTTGCAGAGGCTTACAAGCGTTATGCTTGGGAGGAGGCAGAGCATGCTTCGAAGTTTGCTGAACTTCTCGGTGATGTCCTCTCTGATACAAAGTCAAACCTTGAGGCTCGTATTGCTGCAGAGAAGGGAGCTTGTGAGGACAAGTTCCGTATTGCAAAGAATGCCAAGGCTGCTGGTCTTGACGCTATTCACGACACAGTTCATGAGATGGCAAAAGATGAGGCTCGTCATGCTGCTGGCTTCATGGGACTTTACAAGCGTTATTTCAAGTAATCTTTTGATTACAGGAATAAGGTCTGCGTGATAGAAGAAATCTTATTCGGAGTGCGGAGCCCATTTGGTTTCGCACTCCTTTGATTTATGCTTTATGTCTTGTAAAGGGACTAAACTGTCGGTCACTTTGGTCCAAACTCATGTTGACTTTGACCTAACTTGACTCACCGAAGTCATACTCCATTTGACAGTAATATTGCCAAACGTTTGGCATGATATTAAGGGCAGATAACTATGTTGCTTTGATTGCAAAGAATTTTTGTACTCCGAAACTTATATGTAAAGTTAATTCAAAGATTCCAAAGACTACATTCCCGAATATGAATACTTTAAACGTCACGCAGCGACTTGAATCATTATCAATACTTAGAGGAATATTCATTATGATGATATTCTTCCACCATGCAGCTATCTACAATGGTGGAGGAACTCTCGCCGTGTCATTCTTCTTTATGTTAGGGGGATTTGCATTATCATATGGATATTACAATAAGGTGCTCGAGAATGACTTTTCATATCGTCAGTTCATCACAAAGCGCGCAGAGAAGTTTTTCCCACTCCATTGGTTGTGCCTATTAGCCGTTCTTCCTTTTACCTTTTACTCTATGTGGGTAGGGAATATGACAGTAGAAGATATTCTTGCACTGTTGCCTAATGCCTTGTTGCTCCAGAGTCTCATACCGATAGATTCGGTTTATTTCTCGTACAATGCAGTTTCTTGGTACCTCAGTGACACAGTAATATTCGCATTGCTGTTTCCCCTGATAGTGAAAGGCATAGCCAGGCTTAGCATTAGAGACAGAGTAGTAATGCTTGCTGTAGTCTTGCTACTATACTCTTTGTTAGTGTATTTTCTTCCGATAGAATTCCGACATGCTATACTCTATATCAATCCTTTTGTAAGGATTGTAGATTTTACAATAGGCATTTATCTGTACCTTGTATATCAGCATCTAAAGACAAGATGTTATTTCATGTCATGTTGCTCGTCAGTTGGAATATTGATTGCAATACTCATGATTGCAATATCAATTACGATATCCATAAAAGCTTCAGAAGAAGTGTCATTGATCTCTGCAATTTATTGGTTGCCTCTTGCTATATTATTGATAGTCTGCGCTCTATATACATCTGGAGTGGAAGAAACACGGTCGGATAGTCGATTGTTTTGGTTATTTTCTTTGCTTGGTGACATAAGCTTCCCGATGTTCATGATACATCAAATAGTAATAAGATATCTAAGTCGTGCTTTTAGCTTACTGCATGTCGACTGCAAACCTCTTGAAGTTATCATGGCATTGATAATAACAATACTCGCAAGTTTGGCTTGCATGCAGTGTTTTTTAATACCATTGTCAGCATACTTCAAACAAAGAAGAAATACAAAAAGTTCCATTCTCTCCCTTATTTTCCAAGAGAAGAAAAATAAACAGTTGGGCTAATTCTTGGGTGAATGCGTTCGCAATGCCAGTAGGTAGAGGCCTATAAGGATAAGTAGATAGACCGTCATGGCGACAATACTGGCTTTATCAGCAACAACTGGCGTGAGCAGTTTTTCCATCGCTATGCAGGCTATTGTTGCGAACGAAGCCCAATAGGCAAGTATTGCATTCTTGCGTGTTATTGCCAAGTAGATGACAGGCAGGAGTATGGTGAACTCATTGCCGAAGGAGTAGCACCAGAATGTGGTGGCGAGCAGAAACGGTCCGATGCCATGTCTGCGTAGCAACCAAGCGAAGATGATGCCGCACATCATACTGATATACATGGATGCCTTGACATTTGGCAATATAGGAGACAGCATGGTTGCAATGCCGTAGAACTGGTTTTGCCCCACTCCTACGGGGCAGTGGATGAAGTCTGAGAGCAGTGTCAGCATGCCTGTGTGTGTAAGTGCCGCTGCTGCGCCCCACGCTACAATGTCAACGGCGGCAGCAGTCAGCAATATGATGTATCTCTTTTCGTACAGCAGGAAGAGACAGAAGAGCAGTGCCACCTGCGGTTTTATCATAGCCAAAGCCAGACACAGAGCGGAAAGCAGCCTGTACTTGTCTCTCAGCATTGCAGAGAAGATGATGAAGATGCATAGCATTCCGCCTATGTTGCCGCTTGTCACAGTACGGAGGTAGTTGGTCATTCCCAGTACGCACACCGTCAGTGCGGCATAGCGAGACTTGCCGCATACTTTCAATGTCGTCAGTGTGAGGAGCGCATAGGTGACTGCAGCCATGACGAGAAACAGCGTCTGTCCCTGGCAGAGTGTCAGAAAGCCTCCGTAAAAGGGAATACCGAGCACAGTTCCCCATGGTGTGGTGCTCCATCCTTCTGGTATCGGTGGAAGATGGTGCTGGGCGATTGTGTTTGCACTGTGTGAGATATATGGGTTCAGTCCATGGAGCACATATTGGCATATCGCCTGTTGTCCGGAGAAGTCCCACCATTGCAGACCAATCTTAGCATACCAGACCATGACAAGTGCTGTCAGGAATATTGCTATATGGCAATAAGCGTATCTTTTATCAGAATATGTAAGAAATCGATTTTGCATATCATGAGTATTACGAATATGGCGAGCAGCATGAGGCAGTAGAGCATGAGTGTCTTCTCATGATACAACTTTTCTGGTTTCTGCACACAAGAGTCGCTCTTATATGAGAGCCAGAAATAATAGCTGTATATCCATATCATGAAAGGAATAAAGAGTAGCAGTTCCAGTTTGTACTTGACAAGAAACACTCCTATGCAGAATACCGAAAGCATGGCATAGAAGAAAGCACTGCCGAGCAGTGTCGGCTCTGTGTAGTATCTGAATGACTTGCGATAGTTACCTGCAGTCAACTTGTCGTTTATCATGCGGTATTCGGCAAAGCGCTTGATGGCCATGAGGTAGGCTCCCATCATCCAGTAACCGAAGACGATACTTACGGGTGGCAGGAAGTCGGTGCAGACGGCAAACCACCCGATGAAGAAGCGTATGGCATTGTTGACGGATTCAGTGATGACGTCAAGATATATAATGTCTTTGGTGCGGAAGGGTTTGACATTGTACAGGATTCCCATTATCCACAGCCATGCCACACTGATGAGAAGAGGCCTGTTGCCCCATGCGGCTGTGATGCCTGCTGATATGGAGAGCACGAGCCACATTGCCAGTACCACAGTTCCGCTGAGATTGTTGCTTACGGCAGAGCGAAACCTTTTTGTGGGGTGATACTTGTCTGTGCCCATATCGAGCCATTCGTTGATGACGTAGTTGGCTGATGCTACGAGACATGTGGCAAGGAGCGCGACTGCAATATTGCAGTATAGCGTGGCGGTGATGGGCGGTGACGTAAAATAACTGGCACAAAGCAGACCTGGAATTATGAACAGTTGCTTTATCCAGTGGTCAAGGCGCATCAGTGATATGTATTGTCGGATGTTGCTTGCAGACATATATCAATAGTGTGACGTGAATAATGAAAGACAAAGTGCTATCCAATATTCGATAAGTGATTGGATATTGGTTACTGCGTCAGTTAGAGTTATGCGGGCAGTCTTGAACCTTATTATCTTGACATGCAATGCAAAGTTATACATTTTATTTTAACTATGCAAGTATGACGGTTGTTTTTATGCTGCTTCGGCATAAAAACTTGCAGGCAACAAAAGAAAAGTTCTTGATCTTATCATGACTTTATCATGGCTTTGTCGGAATATGCAAATCGGTGCTATCTGTCTAAGGAATTAATGAATTAGTTAAATATTATTAATCTTTTTGGTTCTGTTAGGATAAAGTTTTCTCGGTTGTAGAATATTTAGTAACTTTGCATCCGATTTAGTCCGTTCGGGCTCGAAGAAGCAATGGCAGGTAGTCATTCGCCTGGCGGAAGTAACCATTTTACAATATAAAAGTAAATGTACGCAATTGTAGAAATCAACGGTCAGCAGTTTAAGGCTGAGGAGGGTAAGAAGCTCTTCGTGCACCACATCAAGGAGGCACAGGAAGGCCAGTCCGTTGAGTTTGAGAAGGTACTCCTCGTGGATAACGATGGTGCCATCACAGTAGGCGCTCCAACAGTATCGGGCGCAAAAGTAGTTTGTGAAGTTGTTAAGCCTCTCGTGAAGGGTGACAAGGTCATCGTCTTCAAGATGAAGCGTCGCAAGGATGAGCGTAAGCGTAACGGTCATCGTGCACAGTTCACAGAAGTAGTTATCAAATCAGTAGTAGCTTAAAATCAGGAGGAACGCAAGAAATGGCACACAAAAAAGGTGTAGGTAGTTCTAAGAACGGCCGCGAGTCAGCTTCTCAGCGACTTGGTATTAAGATTTTCGGTGGTCAGAAGGTTATCGCCGGTAACATTATCGTTCGTCAGCGTGGTAACAAGCACTTTGCTGGTGCTGGTGTTGCTCAGGGTAAGGACGATACACTCTATGCACTTGTTGACGGTGTGGTTAACTTCCACAAGGGCAAGTATGATAAGAGTGTTGTATCTGTAATACCTGCTGCAGAAGCATAAACTTATTCAAACAAAACTTATTCCAAACAAACATAAAAGGAAGAAAGCATCGCTTTCTTCCTTTTCTCATATATGGTCGTAGGTTGAACTGCAGGAATTCTGTATCTCGACTTTCGCATTTACTCAAGTCGATGAGGTTTAAGGTTTTAATGTTATAAGTTAATAAGGTTAAGTTAGCTTTTTTACTGGAAAATTTCCGGAATATCCAGCATTCTTACCTTAAAACCTTACAAGCGAAGCGACCTTAAAACCTTATGACCTCTCAGTTTTAGCCAAATGCTAAAGCTGAGCTGTATGAGTTGTATACTTTGAAATGATGTGTCGTATCGTAATTGCTCCCCTATATGAGATTGCTATAAAAATCCCTTGCATCAACCTTTGTGGAAAAGATGCAAGGGATTTTGTTGAATTATGCTTTACTAAGCAGATTGATTACATTAACGTATTCTGTCGGCTGCACGTACAAGGCGTTCGTCGTCCATTATTCCTTTGTGGGCAAGTAATAGGAATATCAACGCTACTACAGGAAGGCAAAGTCCGAATGAAGGGCTGAAATGGTTTCCTGTGCCTGATATACAGTTGACATAGACAAGTGCTCCTGCTACGATGTATTCTGTAAGGATGGCTATGAACTGAATGTAGCAGTTCAGTGCTTGTGCCTTGCGATTCTTGTACATGAAGATGATGGCAAGACTCTGGAAAGCGTTGAGAGCCAAAAAGAATACAGGCAATGCGTAGTATGGATAACTCATTACTCCTGTATTAGGGTCAACGACACCGATGCAACCTGCTATTGCTGGAGCTCCCATGCCTTCAGGCGTGATTTTCCCTAAAGGAATAACTGCACATATTATAAAGCAAACGATGCAGAAGAATAGATAGACAGTCTGCTTGCGCTGTATCATGTCTTGTAGCTGTATTGTTGTTGTTAAAGGATGGTGGTATTAATCCTCGTCCTCAATTACCTGACGGTCCTTTGAAGGGTCGCGCCAATATACATTCTTCTCTACGAACTCCTGTGTAGCGAGCAGTGTAGGCTTTGGGAGTTTCTCGTAGTAGCGGCTTATTTCAATCTGCTCGCGGTTTTCGAAAACCTCCTCAAGGCTGTCGTTGTAGCTGGCGAACTCTGCAAGTTTCTTGCTGAGGTCCTGCTTTATCTCACTTGCGATCTGATTCGAACGCTTGCCGATGATAGCAACACTCTCGTAGATATTGTCAGTGTCTTCGCACAACTCCATAATGTTTCGTGTGACGGTGTTAACCGGAGCTTTTGACTTCTTGTAATCCATAATTTATAATTGATTTTTATGTAAATATACGTTTTTACTGTGTTATGAAAATATAAAGTGTTCTGCAGGGAATAATCCTTGGAATCAACTTAGTCCAAAGGGGCATTTTCCGTAACCTTCTTGCATCGTGCAATATATTTCTCGGCCGTGCCGCGTGATTCGGAATCCGGGTATTCGTTGATGAAACCATAGCATTCATCCTCTGCATCCTGGTAACGCTCTATTTTCTTTTCCTCGATACTCTGTTCTGCCAGTTCGAACTTGCTCTTCATGATAAGGACTGCAAAATCTTCGCGGAGTTTTGTGTATGGATAGTCCTTGAGAGCATTCTGGGCGGTTACAATGCATGCTTCGTAGTTGTTGCCTCCGCTTGTGCAGTTTCCGAAGTATGTACCGAGGTTATAATAAAGTTTTGCAGAAAGCAACTCCTTCTGTACGAGTTTGTCCTGGAGCTCGTAAAGCCGGTTTTGTGCTTCATCCTTCTTGCTGCTGAAAGGGTACAGGTCCATGAAGTCCTGGTATGCCTTCATTGCAGTATATGTGTCTGTCTGATCAAGTCGTGCCTCGGGAGAACTGTTGTAGAGGCTTTCTCCTACATAGAACGCTGACATCTCAGAGTAGATACCTTTAGGGTAAGTGCTCTGATACTTCTTGAAAACGTCTGCTGCAGATTCGTAGTCCTTGTTTCTGTAACATGACATTCCATAGAGGAAGAGACATTCCTCGCCGCTGTCGGTTCCTTTCATCAAATTGAGCATATCCCCGAAAAGAGTAGATGAACGAGTGTACTTCTGCTCTGCATAGCATTGCTTGGCATAATCGTAGCGGTATGTCCAGTCGCTGGTCTTGTACACTTCGTTGAACTCTGTCTGACAGCTTGTGAGCACTGTAGCCAGGGCTACGGGAATAAGAAGAAATTTTTTCATTAATATATAATTATATTTTATGGACTGCAAAATTACACATTATTCTTTTAATTTCAAAGTCCCGATAGATTTTTTTCGCAAAAAACGGTGCTTTTATAACATTTATTACAAAGAAATCATTACTTTTGCAATATGAATGAATTCAAATTAACATCCAGA
>R06__coassemble_489_pt1 | contig 14555 bp, 12 predicted proteins | sample R06__metabat2_high_PE_030 | metagenome-assembled genome bin R06 | reverse complement strand
CTGTGATGAAAATGCATGATTCTTCTTTCCTGTCGTTCTTAGTATCAGAGAAGTGAATGCGGCAGTCGTGGAGCTTTCGGTTGTTGAGGTTAGCCTTCTTGGCACGTTCGCGGGCAAGTTTTGTTACGCCTGCCATGGCTTTACGTTCTTTCTCGCTTTCCTGAATTTTCTGTATGATGACTTCTGCGATGTCAGTGTTGCGGTGGAGGTAGTTATCTACTTCTTCCTTGATGAAATCGCCAACATATTTATTCACAGTAACTCCGCCTGGAGCCATGTTCAGCGAACCAAGTTTGATCTTTGTCTGTGATTCAAACATAGGTTCTTCCACGTTGACAGCAATAGCAGCAACAAGACCGGTTCGTATATCTCCGTATTCGAAGTTCTTTCCGGAAAACTCCTTTATCGTCTTTGCAATGTGTTCCTTGAAAGCACTTTGGTGTGTACCACCCTGTGTAGTGTGCTGACCATTGACAAAAGAGTGGTACTCCTCACCGTATTGGTTTGTATGTGTGAATGCTATTTCAATGTCTTCGCCCTTTATGTGTATAATAGGATAGAGGGCATCGGAAGTCATGTTGTCTTTCAGTAAGTCTTCGAGACCATTGCGTGAGAGAATGCGGCGACCATTGTACATTATGGCCAGTCCGGTGTTCAGATACGTATAGTTGCGGAGCATCGTCTCTATGGTGTCATTCTGGAAGGAGTAGTTCTTGAAGAGAGTGTCGTCTGGTTCAAAAAAGATGTATGTGCCATTCTCATCCTCAGTCTCTGACGTAGTGTCTTCTTTCAGAATACCTTTCTCGAACTTTGCAATGCGGACTTTACCGTCGCGGTATGAGCGGACTTCAAAGTGTGAACTGAGGAAGTTGACAGCCTTGATACCGACACCATTCATTCCGACGGACTTCTTGAATGCCTTGGAATCATATTTACCACCGGTATTCAACTGACTGACAGCCTCAATCATTTTGCCTTGCGGGATGCCGCGTCCGTAGTCACGGAGGCTGACGCATTTGTTGTCGGTGATGTCTACCTCGATGCGCTTGCCCATACCCATGCGGAATTCGTCGATTGAGTTGTCTATCGCCTCTTTGAGCAATACGTAGATGCCGTCTTCTGAGTGTGAACCGTCTCCGAGTCGACCGATATACATGCCTGGACGGGTACGTATGTGGTCGACATCACTGAGGTGGGTGATGTTGTCGTCATTATACTCTACAGGTGCCTCATGCTCCTGTATTGGCTCCTTCTTTATTTCTTCTTCTGCCATGTTGTTAAGTAGTTGTCTTAAATCGAAAATTGGAAGTGGAGAATTTGAAATGGAAAGTGCCTCTCTTGCAAAGAGCTATCCATTGTGATCTGTCCTTTTCCATTGTCTGTTATCAATCACAGCTTCGTCTTGTAGCTGCGGAGGCGGATGGATTCATGTGCATCGAGATACTGCCATTGGTTTAGCACTCCATCGTTTGTCTCCATCATAGGAAGGGCGAACGCCTCCTCGAATTCGTACTTCTGATACCATTGTATGAGGTCGTTGAAGATGAGAGAGTTAGCTCCCTTTGCACGATATTCAGGAAGTACGCCTACGAGAAGCAGGTCTACGACTTTTGTGTTGTGGAGGAAACGCGTCTTAAGAAGGTGATACCAGCCGAATGGGAATAGTTTTCCTGTCTTTGTCTTGCGCATAGCTTCAGAGAAAGAAGGGAAACTGACGCCGAAACCGACGAGTTTGTTGTTCTCATTGCCATCAACAATCATTGTGATGAGGTTAAGGTCTGCGATGGTCAGGTAGTCATCCACAAGTTTGTCAATCTGCTTGTCGTCAAGTTCTGAATAGTTGTAGAGATGAGAGTAACATTCATTGAGGATATGGAAGAACTGACGTCCGTAGCCTTCCTTCTTGAGTTGCTTGCGAGTGAAATGGCAGGCATGGAGGTTATAGCGCTTCTCTACCATCTCTGATATCTTATGGAATTTATCTGGAATAGTCTCAGGTACCTTTATGGAGAGCTGGACCCAGTCGTTGTCTTTCTCGAAGCCCCCGAAAGTTTCCATGTGCTTCTGATAGTAGTCGAAATTGCTGTTGGAGTGCATGCTTCCCATATGATCGAAACCACTCACCTGCATACCTTCCTTGTCCATGTCGGTGAAACCCATAGGGCCGATTATTTCGATCATTCCGTGCTTTCTGCCGAAGGCCATTGCTTTTTCCAGTAGTGCTTTTGAGACTTCCTTGTCATCGATGAAATCGAACCATCCGAAGCCTGAAGTCTTAGTTCCCCAATGCTCGTTTGCGCGATTGTTTATCATTGCTGCTATGCGACCCACAATCTTTCCGTCGCGATAGGCCAGGTAGTATTCTGCATCACAGAATTCGAGCGCAGGATTCTTCCCTTTGGTAAGCGTATCCTTCTCGTCCATATAAAGGTATGGTACGCTTACAGGACTGTCCTTGTACAGTTCTGTTCTGAAGTCAATGAACTTTCCTAAGTCTTCTTTGCTTGCAACTGTTTTGATTTCTATGTTTGCCATCTTATTGTTTGATTGTATCGTTTCAGGGTCGTTGGTTGTGTGATTGCCGTTTTCCTCCACACAATTTGCAAAGGTACATAAAAAATAAATTACTGCCAAATTTCTTTGCATTAATTAGGTTTTGCGCGTGTGGGCTTTTGATTGGTTTGGTAAAAAATGAGAAGAAAATACATCTTGTCTCGATAATTATTTATACCTTTGTAGCGGTTAAGTCTTAAAGATGTATCCTATGAAGATTCGCACCGTCATACTTTTTCTTTCAGTCATGTTTGCATGCTTGGCCTTTCCTGTATCGGCGCGCAACAGGCAATATACCGAGAAGAATCCTCTCATTTATGAGGATTCAAGGAGTATGTGGCCTTTTTCTTTCATCAATGACTGTGGAGAACCGGATGGCTTCAATGTAGAACTGGTGCGTGATGTGATGAAGCGTCTTGGTATTCCATTATCTATTCGTCTTTCCAGTATTCAGTCGGCTCGCGAGGACTTGCACAACGACAATGCCAATCTTTTTGTCGGGATGAAGAATAATGACAATGCAAGTTATGGTCAGTTCGGGCATTCTGCCATTACTAATGTATCGTCAAGTGTAATTGTTCCGCGCAAGGATTCTCTTTCGGCTTCACGTATCTTGATCTCAGAGAATATTAAGTTTGCTGTGCGTCGTGGAAGTTTTGCTCATAAATATCTTGAGCGATATGGATTGCATCCCAATATGTTACCGATGGATAATATTGATGCTGTTATTCGTGAGGTTTCTGTCAGGGACAGTGGAGCGGTTGTGTGGAGTACAGCTTCTCTTGCCTGGATACGTGACCGTTATCATCTTGACAATCTTGTTGTCGTTAATGTGGATCTCCCGGAGGAGGAATTGCATTTTATGTCGAATGATGAAAATCTTCTCCATCGTACAGACAGCGTGATGGAGATTATTCGTAATGATGGCACACTTGCGCAGTTGGAGAGAAAATGGTTTCATGCTGACATTGCGCAGAGCGAGAGTTTGTTTAACTTGTCTGGAGTTGTCATTATGCTGGCTGTTTTTGCTGGTTTTATCGTTGTTGCAAATGGTGTTCTGTATTATTTCCGACGTAGAATTGTTCATCGTCTGGAGGATGCCATTTTGCAGATGCAGCTGACGTTAACCGCCAGTCGTGCCAAGGTATGGGTATATAATCCTTTCGACCATTGTTTCTCCTGGATGAACAATAAGGGTGAGACAGCGGAAATATACAGTGAGGAGGAGTTTAGACGCTTCTATCCTGCCGATGAATTCAGTATTATCCTTAAGCATGTGCATAAGTTTCTTGGAAATCATCTTGCTCCGGTGACTATTGATATTCGTGGATATTCTCTTCATGATTCAAATGAAACATTGCCGATGCATGTACATATGGAAGCCATGCGTACGGAATACAAGCGTATTTATCTAATCGTTGGGGTTCAGTATTTTTCTGAACAGGAACTTCATTATTCATTTTAAAATATACATCTGGCATTGACAAACCGTAAAATCATATCTCGCATTCTTTTGCTCCTGACTATGTTGCTGTCAGCTCAAATTAATTTGGTCAGTGGACAAACAGTCGAAAAAGGCAAATCGCTTTTTTCGATGGAATCGCACGATTTCGTTCCTTTAGGTATAAGATATACAAAAGCACATCCTGTAGTTGTAGTGGCAGACTGGGATTTTGTTCCTTTTTCCTATTGTGATAATGATGGGAAACCAGCAGGCTACATTCCCGATATTATCGAAGAGATATTCGGACTGATACATATACCTTACCAGCTAAAGATGATGGATCCTTTAGTTGCCAAGAATCAGTTGGCGATGAGAAAAGCTGACATGATGCTTGATGTATGTAAACAGGATGAAATCGGCGGTCTCGTATATGGAAATGCTGTATTCGGCGAATACCCTGTATCTATAGCGAGGGGAAAAAAGATGAAGAAGGTTTGTAATATCTGCGATTTCAGCCCTTCTGACACTGTCTATTTCTGTCGGTCTGATTATGCTGATGATTATGTTCAACATACTCTTTTTTCTTCTTTGAAGTGCCATACATCTTATCTTAATCCTGCTGCTGCTATTCAGCGTATGGCTGAGGGTGAGAAGATATATTATGTCTGGGGTACTATTCCTTTGCGCTGTATGTTGAACAACTGGGAACTTAATGATGTCATTGCCCTTGACAGTGTCAATGATATCGTGCCTGGAGTCCTCAGAGTTCAGAGTGCTGACCATAATCTTCTCGGCCAACTCGATCTTCAACAAGTCAGACTGAACCGTTCTGGACGTTATGCCCAGATACAGGGGAAATGGTTTAAAACCGATGAAACCGTTGATTTCGTGACTGATTCTCCTGTCCGTGCTATTGCCATTGTCGTGGTAGTCGTAGTTCTTATTCTTGCTGCGGCTTTCTGCGTTATTTCTTTTTTGCGTGTAGGGAGTCATCCTTATAGGTTGAGCAGGGAATTCCATGCAATCAACGATATGGCATCTGCTGCCAGTGGATGTAAGATGTTGGTCCTTAGCTATAAGAGTATGATAGTGAGGAATGCCAAGTGTGATATTCTTCCTGAAGCAGAGATGAAACTGCAGGAATTTGAAAAGCGTATCCACCCAAAGGACCTGTTGAGTGAATACGCTCTCCGCAATGCTTTCTTCAATGGTGCTAAGTGCCCGGAACAACTGACTCTCCGCATTCGTTCAAGGAAGATAAGCGAGGGATATTTCAGGTATAGGGTTTATACGTCAGTCCGCTATTCGCGCTTAGGTAAGCCAGTGAAGCTCTATATGGCTCTTGTGAAAGAAGACTGATTATTCCTTTTCGCCGATTGCGTCGATGATTTCAGAGATGTTCTTTTGCTGTTTTCTATAGAGGTGTATTCCTACGACAATGCCGATAGCCCCGCCTATTATAGCTCCGATAAAACCGCCGTTTAGCACTGCTGATCTGAATGTTTTTAATTCTTCGGGTGATATATTAAATAAGTTTCCGAAAGGAAAATCTAAATTGTAGATTTCTACGAAGAACCAAATGAACCAGAAGAAGATGATGCATAAACCTATGATAAACGAGCAGCGATTGTGTTTCTTCATTCCTAAGAGTATTTCTGTGTTCTTATGGATACTGTTATCTGTCAGCATGTTGGCCTTGAACTTATGGACACAGTAGTAGTCATTAAATGCATCTGCAATCATCATGGATAGTGTAGCAATGCAGAAGATGGACGAAAAACCTGATGCATGTAATATAAGGAAGCAAATAACACTTGTTCCTATTCCAAAGACCAGCATGTTAGTGCCGAAATTGTTGATCTTTTTAGTCTTTTCGGTCATTATCTTTCGCATCTGCTTGTCGTTGAGAGTCAGTTGTTCATCGAGTTGTGCCTTCAAGTCTGCCATTTGCTTACACATATCCTCGAGTTCCGTGCTGTTGATATTGTTAACGTTGTCTGTGGTCATAATTACTTCTGTTTTTTGAGTTCTTCTTTTATCCTTAGTAGTTTTACTGAGACATTCTTAGTACTGATGCCGATGATTTCGCCGATTTCATCGTAGGGCATACCATCGAGCCATAGCATGATGATTGCCCGGTCATAAGGGTTGAGGGCGTGTATGCGTCGGTGCAGTGCCTCTAACTTATATTTGCGTTGGTAGTTTGCTGTCTCGTCATGGGTGATTATATTCTCAAAAGCCGGAGTGAGTGCACATTCATTGTCGTGCACCTTTTTCTTTTTCCTGTCCATTGTGATGCATGTATTCATGGTTACGCGCCATACCCATGCCTTGCTCCATTCCTGATGATCCGCAAAACTGCGCCAGAGATTGATAAGGACCTCCTGCGTCAGGTCGTTCGTCTCGTCATGACAGTCAGCAAACATGGCGCACACCGTGTATATGGTGCTTTTGTATTCCTTGACTAGAACAGTGAAGTCATTTTCTAATTGATTCATGTTATTGTTGAATTTTGTTTTCTATAATAATAACGATGATAGTGCTTGATAAACTACAGGAAAACGAAAAAAAATGTTTCCGGATGCAGAAAAAAGCAAGGAATCATACAAAAAGCGACCAGACTCACGTCTGTTCGCTTTTCTCCCCTAACTAATTAAATAACCTAAATTCAAATTTCATGATAAGCTGTTTGATACTTATCTGTGAAATTGTAAATAACTTTCGTTATTTTACTTACTTGCAAAATTATGTTGCAAATATACGGATATTTGATGTTTGTTGCAATAGTTTTCTTCTGTTTCTTATGACAAGAATTTAAAATGATGCTGACAAAAATCATTTTTGTTTGAAATTATGGCGTAAATTCTTGTCATTTGTATTCTTGTCATTTATTTTCGCGTGAGTCTGAATGCTTTTTCTAATGCAGATTCTTGTTTGACATGATAGTCAGGGGTTGTTCCTCGTACATCTTTTTCACTGGCCCCGCATTCCCAAAATTTCATTAGTGATATGGCACATACTAACTTTGAATGGGGCAGGGTATAGTTGATTCCGGCCCCCATACTGACATTCATGCCTCCAGTCTCTTCGCCGATGATTGTGGCGAAATTGTTTTGTTTGCATGTCCAAGCAAGGCTTGCTGCTGCAGAATATGTGAAGTTACTGGTGAGTATATATACCTTGCCATTGAAGTGTGTGTTGCCAACTGTTGGCTGAATCAGGTCAGCATCGTTCATTACTATCCAGTTGAGTCCTGGGGAAAAGTTAAGGTCGGGGCGGAAGCGTATGGCTGTCGGAGTGAGACGGAAGAAAATCTTGTCGAATTGTCTGAAAGGTTTTGGTGCAAAGTGCCTGAGCAGTTCGTCGCATACGGCAGCCTCTCCACCTGGATTGTCGCGGATGTCGATAATAAGGTTCTTCATGCTTTGACTGTTGAGATCGGTAATCATCGAGTCTGCAAAGGTCTTCATCTTCTCGCTATCATTGCAGGCTTTGAAATTCAAGACAGCGGCGTTTTTATCCCATAGTATCTGGTATGAGTAGTCACTGCCTTTTGAACCTTTTGTGTCGTTATTGCAATAGTTGCTGTTTCTTAGTAGCTCCCTGCTTGCTGGGTGCACCGTCTTCTTTGCTATATCTTTGCTTCCATGCTGTCGGAACTCTATATCGTATTTGTCAGATATATATAATAGGTGGAAGAAAGGTTCGAAATTGGCTATACGTATTTTTGAAAGTTTGAAGGAATTCCGTTCACCGCTTACATACTTTGCCATTTCCTTGAGCATTGATTCCGATGTAATTCCGTTGATACTGACTATTTCGGCTCCGCGTGGAATACAATTGTCAACACTTCCTGTTACGGTTAGTTTCATGTCTTGTACGTTTACATCGATGGCAAGTGGAAGACGAGGGAGTTTGCTTGTGTAGAATTCGTCAATAGGGCAGTATATGTCAGTATGCCCGTCACCTAACATTGCAACGGCAGGTGCAAGTTCTCTGTATAGCTTTGCTACCTCGATAGAATCTGTTATATTGTGCTTTATGCTGTCTATCTTTCCCATGAGTGATTCCACATTGCATATTCCGAACATATCAGGGTGTATCTCGCTGATAGTATAGAATAGCGAGTCTATATCTTCCAGTGCTTCCTCATGACTGATAAACCGTTGGTTCTGGGAGAATATAGACAATGAGATGAAAAAGAGAATGATTGATGTTGAAGTTTTTTTCATTGTTTATTGTAGTGTAGGTTGAAGCAACGACTTATTCGGGATATATTGACTAACAATGCAAGGATTTCTTGTCAGTATATTAAAGTGCGTTTTACCAGCACTTTCTTTCCGTTCACCATCTTATACGTGGAACGTCTGCCAATGGCATTTTTAGGGAGTCTTATAATATCTCCGTCCAGTTTAGGTGTCTCATACTTCTTTTGTACGTACTGTTTCAGCTGGTGGCGTGATGCTTCCGTCTTACCAACAATACAATTCTCGACTATCTTGTAATAGGCATTTGCAGAGTCAACATTTAACGTGAGCTCCGGACATCCAGGGAAATAGCTCGCTTCAAGGTATCGTAGGGATGCCGGGATAGTCAACTCTCTGAGAAAAGGACTTTGGGAGAATACGTAAATGCCCATTGTGTCAAGTTTCTCGGGGAGATGTACATAACGCAGTCTGCTGCATACGGAGAAGGCTCCGTCCTCGATGACGGTGACATTGTCCGGAATGTCTGCAGATCGCAGTTTCAAGCAGCAGTCAAATGCCATGCTGCATATACGCTGCAATCCCTGTGGCATGACAACTTTATGCAGAAGGCTCATGGCGAAGGCTCTGTTACCTATCGTCTTCAACGACAGCGGCAGACGCACACAAAGCAACATGTCGGTAGCAAAGAAAGCAGAGTCGGGCAGAGTCGTCATACTTACCTCACTCATGTCGATGGTGTTCAGTATTGGATTCTCCACAGAAGAGTGAATCGTACTCGATAGGTCGCGCAGCCATCTTAAGTCGTCTCTGTTTAGTTTTCCGCTGACATATAGCTTTCTCACTTCCGTCCATTCCTCTTTGCTTAATAGTGAGCGCAGTGTACCAGGGATGGTGACGCAGACCTTCGTCATAGAAGTTGTGTCAGCCAATTCCATCCAATCTACGTCTTCAACTTCAGACCGTGCATAGAGTTTATTCCACGCATCTTCGGTAGAAGAGTCAAGACTGTTGCGGTCGTTCATGTGAGCAAGCATAAACTGTAGCATGTTGATATCAATCTCATCGAAATGTTTGTTGATAAGCTGGGCCGCAAGGGTATTGTCCTCATTGTCATCATATACCTTACATATAAGTTGCACCATTTCTTTTTTCTTTTCCAGAATCAAGCCGCTCTTTGCAATGATGCTATCCGACCTCCATTCATAGCTCAGTTTACGGCTGTCATCGCGAATCTGTCTTTGGAGTTCTGTAAGCGTGTCTGAATATTGCTTCATTTTTTCAGCACTAACTTCTGATGGTACAGGAATGGTATATTTCTCTATGTGAAATTTGTCGGAGCATTCGTAAAAGGCACAGTGTTCCTTGTCTTGCATATTAAAGCTGTCGCTGTAAGGAAGTTGTGACTCATCATGAATATGTACGACCTCAAGCAAAGAGTCGTATGCGAATGCTCCTTCCTCTACAAACATCACGTTTTTAGGAATGACGACTTCCCGCAAGCTTGGACAGTTGGCGATGGCCATGGAGTGTATTGCTGTAGTGCTCTCAGGTAAACGTATGCACTCCACATAAGGCATCTCTGAAAACATCGAGCGAGTGACACAATCCTTGATGGTGGTCATGTAGCTGACGTACAGTGTGTCGGGGATGATCTCTATAACATATCCAAACTCATCGTGTAGTAACCGCAACTTGTCCTTGCCGTTCAATATCTCGGCCAATTCTCCGAACATAGTTTTTAAGTCTTCCGTTATGGATATCTCACTTCGTATACCTTTGAGATTGTCGAAAAATTGGCGAGTCATGTCGTTGATGAATCCGTTGTACATCACAGAGTCGCTTATCACCCATGCGCGTGACATATCGAGGTGTCGGATATTGGGATACTTGCTTCCTTCACCAACTATCGTATGCAGTGCTCTGATATCAGCCCCGTTGACAGGACCGCATATCTTTAGTGTATCGACCATTTGAAGCTCGTATTCGGGAACGTTACTGAATACGTATTCGAGGTATCCAGGGTACAATAAGAAAGCTTGCCTTGTTGCATACTGCTTCGAGAATCCATCAACGTATCGATTGGCGGCATCCATTATTGTGGTGATGTCAGCAGTGCAAAAGTCGTTATTATCGTAGCTCTGTGCTATGTTGCAGAGACTGTAGAGCGTGAGTATTAGGAATGTTGTTAGTCTTTTCATTTATTTCAGTAAAATGTTTGATAGCGCGTCGTTACCCAAGCCATTGAGAATTATTATGACCCTAAATTCGCAACTTAATTTATTGATATTATTTATAATTTCCTGAGTAACAGAAAGTTTTTTGCAAGAAAAGCGATATAGCCGATTAGCTCAGGATTTGGCAGTGTCAGATTTTTCACTCGTCTTTGTGCTACGAAACCAAAAACAATAAAAAACGCGAAATGACATGGCAAAGGTACAAATAAAATCCGAAAAACTCACGCCTTTTGGCGGAATATTTGGGGTTATGGAGGAATTTGTCTCTATTCATGTTCTCGCTTGGCTTCAGATAAAACGAAGTTACCATTATCCATGGGCATACAAAAGTGTGATACGACAAGAGACTTTTGGATAGTTGCGGATCAGTGAACCAAAATCTCGGCTATAGCACCAGATTCCAGGTCTGATGGGGGAAATGAATGGCCGAACTTAACCTAAACGGGGAAGAAAAGTGATGCAAAAGTTCGCCAAATTCAATGTTTTTAGTTGGAAATGGCGAAGTTTTGCATCTTATTTAAAGTTTTATTCGTACCTTTGCATCGGTTTTTATAGCGAATTGTAATTATGGCAAAGTACAATCTGATAGGCAGACAATATGAAGTAGGAGAACTTGAACATCTTTATGCTTCTGACAAATCCGAATTCGTGGCTATATACGGGCGAAGACGTGTGGGCAAGTCATACTTGATTGATCAAGTCTATGGCAAGAAGATGTCGTTTTCAACCGTAGGAATCTATTTCAAGAAAGATGAACGACCATCTTTCCGCTATCGTCAGGAACAGCTGGCTCACTTTTACGAGAGTCTGTTGCAGTTTGGTATGCCTGCAGATATTCCTATGCCAACATGTTGGAGAGAAGCCTTCAGATTGTTGCGTCAGCTTTTGGAGGGCAAGAAGAGTAAGCGTAAGGTGGTATTTCTGGACGAGTTGCCATGGCTGGCAGGACCTCAGTCGTCGGAATTGATTGCAGAGCTGGGTTTCTTTTGGAATTCATGGGCATGCAAGCAGCATAATATTATTCTTGTGGTTTGTGGATCCGCAACAAGTTGGATGCTTGACAATGTAATCAGGGAGTACGGAGGACTGTATAGCAGACTGACTATGAAACTCCAGCTTCACCCTTTCACCTTAGGCGAATGTGAGCAATACTACTCAAAAAAGCATTTTCACTTCTCACGTTACGAAATAGCTCTGTCGTATATGACACTTGGAGGTATACCTTATTATATGGATATGCTCCGCAATGATCGAACGCTTTCTGAAAATATAGACCGCATATTCTTTGATAACCCACAGATAAAGCAAGAGTTTGAAGATGTCTATGTAGGACTGTTTTCTTCTTCAGACAGATATATCGCTATAATAACGGAATTGGAGGGCAACAGGTATGGAATGACACGCAAAGAAATTGCAACGGCATTGAACCTGACAAGCGGAGGAGGACTTTCGACGATGCTTGATAATCTGGAACAATCAGGGGTTATAATAAGCTATACAAGATTAGGCGGCAAAAGAAAGGAAATTGTCTATCAGTTGGTGGATTTCTTCTCCTTGTTTTACCTCAAGTATATTCATAAGCAAAAGAAGCCGGGAGCCGGGTGGGGAACCCTACAACGTTCTCCGCAATTCTTCTCGTGGGCAGGATTGACATTTGAGATTTTGGTCAGGATGCATCTCCGTCAATTACAAAATGCTTTAAGAATAGGAACCGTAACCGGTTGCTACTGTTGGAAGGGAATATCTGCTGATGCTGGTAGTTCACAAATTGACCTTGTGGTTGAGTGGCACGGCGAAAGGACGGATTATCTTTGTGAGGTCAAATTCTCGGAAAATATGTTCTCTATAAGTGCTGATTACAAACAAAAACTGCTCGATAAGATTTCTGCGTTTAACGATTCTGCCCAACACGTAAAAAGTCATTCAATACTTTTGGCAATGGTTACAACCATGGGAATTAAGCGGAATACACATTCTGACTGTGTTAATGTGGAAATAACTCTTGATTCTCTGTTTGACTGAACACAACATCTGCAAAACTTCGCCAAAATGGAGTGCTTTACTCTAAAATGGCGGACTTTTGAAGAAAAAGAATTGTCGAGGAAGAGCAATATAAACAAATAAAGAATACAAGTTACAAGTTTGATTATGGCAAAGAAAGATACAAAAGGCAATGATATTGCAAGTTGCGACAGCAACCAACAGCAAACCTATGTCTATGAAGGAATGGAGCTTCCAATTGAGGATTGGAACAACTCTCTGCATTCTTTCAGCGATCTGACCAGCATCATCCAAAGCACACATGATGCAGCGCAGACATCGGCAGTAAAGGCAATCAATCGCATGCAGACTATGCGCAACTGGCTCATAGGCTATTACATCGTAGAATTTGAGCAGCATGGTAAGGACCGAGCGGAGTATGGTTCGCATCTACTGAAGCGATTGGAGGAGAAGGTGAACAGAAAAGGAATGAATTCCACTCTGTTTAAGAATTCAAGAGCTTTCTATCTGCTGTATCCACAAATGGCAGACAATTTGATTCCGACAATAAGTCCGACGGCGTCGGACGAATTACTTACGAAAAAAGGTGCATCAGTGTCGCACAAATTGCAATCAACCGATAATCAGTCAATTGTAAAAAGTCCGACAATGTCGGACCAATTTGTGACTCCTGGCCGTAAGTTGATTGCTCTCTTGTCGTTCTCTCATATTGTTGAGATTCTAACACTCGACGATCCCTTCGCCCGCTACTTCTATGAGCAGGAGTGCATGAAGTGCACATGGTCGGTTCGCGAGCTTCGTCGTCAGATAAGCACCAACCTATACGTCCGTGCCGGTATCAGTGCTAATCCGGAGAAGATGCTCAGCCTCCCTTCTGTCCAGGGGCATGACTCTGCCGAACTGCAGATTCGTCAGCCGTTCACCTTCGAGTTCCTTGGTCTCAAAGCTAAGGAAGTGGTGGACGAACACGACCTTGAAGATGCACTCATCACCCATCTGCAGGAGTTCATTTTGGAACTTGGCAAGGGATTCTGCTTTGAGTCACGACAGAAGCGCATCATCATCGATGACGAATACTACTATCCTGACCTTGTCTTCTACAACCGCATCCTCCATTGTGGTGTCATCATAGAACTGAAGGACGAAGAGTTCTCGCACGAAAACCTCGGTCAACTGAATGCCTATGTCTCGCACTACAAGGAAAACGAGATGCAACCAGGCGACAATCCTCCTATTGGCATTCTCCTCTGCACCCGAAAGGGAAAGAAGATGGTGGAGTATGCCCTTGCTGGTATGGACAACCAACTGTTCGTCTCCACCTATATGCTGCAGTTGCCAGACAAGAAGACTCTCGAGGACTTCTTGAGAAAGCAGTTAGTGGAGTGAACTGCTAAATAAAAGCGCATTTACCCCAAAAATAATTCCATTTTCTTGTAGTTTTTCTGTTCCTCTTGCGTTTATATGTGCTATCTTGGCCGCAATTTTTACGTCCATTCCTTCCTATTATATGGCTGGCGGCAAGTGCTGGTTAGGTATAGTCGCCTCTGCTATGTGCTTGATAGAAGGCGGATTTCACTATTACAAATCACATCATATTAAGAAAACGCATCTGTCTCGTACTAACCTTAAGGAGACGTTAGCCAATCTAATTGAAACAAAAATCCAGATAACAAAGTTCACCTTAATTGATCTATTTGTTGCTACCCCTATTTTTTTCTTTTTTGTAGGTTATGTGGTTTGGACTGTTCATATGGTAAATCTATATATACTGATTCCGATAATGTGTGTTGGCTATATTATAGGAATAGCCATCGAATGGTATATAATCAGCAGACAGAGACAATACATAAACAAGATGATTGACACTCTTCAGGAAGGAGCAGAAGTATAGTGACAAGTGTATCTGTAACGGTGTTCCTGTCTAAAAGCAGAAAGAACATTCAGTGAAGGAAAGAATAATTGCTGCCGTCAAAAGAGAAATACGTTTCTCTTCTTTGACGGCAGTTATTATTTGAGAACTACATAGGACTTGACGTTCTAATCACTTTGAACTCAAACCGATTGTTTACGCAAAACGAAAATCAGCAACCTACGTTTGATTGTAAGTTGCTGATT
>R06__coassemble_480_pt1 | contig 14623 bp, 5 predicted proteins | sample R06__metabat2_high_PE_030 | metagenome-assembled genome bin R06 | reverse complement strand
TGATGGCGCATACACTGTTAAGGCTTATGGTATCGTAGCTAAGGAGGGTGATGTAATCAAGATTGGTGTCAAGGGTGACCTTACCCCTGGTGGCGCAGGCAACAACTGGGCAATCTTCGATAACTTCAAGCTCAAGTATCGTGCTATGAATGCAGATATTATTGAGGGCGAACTTCTCCCTGTTGCTTCTTCTGCTATTGACTTCAGCAAGAAGTTCGGTTCTGAACTTAAGGAGCAGGCAACTGCAGCTCAGGATGCTATCAAGACTGCAGAAGATACCAAAGCAAAGTTTGAGGCTCTTGCAAATCTTTATGCTATCGCCTCAAAGGTAGATGAATCTGTTGCTGTATTCGACGAACTCAAGACTGCATACACTTCTTTCGAATCTACAGTATCTGACAACACTGAGACTGCAAAGGAAGATGTTGTAAATGAGGCAACAGACCTATATGGAAAACTTCTTAACGTCTTTGATGGCGATGCTTCCCTCACAACTGACGAGGCAACAGAGGCAATCGCTAAGATGGAAGAACTTTCAAAGAAACTCCGTTATAACTACAATCTATTGCATGAGTTGGTAGCTAATGCTTCTGCTGATGCTCCAGCTGACATTACAGACTGCGTTGTCTTGAATAACAGCTTCGAACAGGGTTCTGTTTCTGATTGGGATAATGCTGGTTCTCTCTCATTCGCAGCTCAGAGCAATACTGCATTCGGTAAGGATGGTACTTACTATGCTGAGAAGTGGCATGCTGATGGTACTCTTGACATGAGCCAGACTATCGATGGCGAATTCCTTGAGCTCCCTGCTGGTACTTACAGACTTACTGCTCTTGCACACTGCACTACAGGTGATGGCGTACTCTACGCTAATGAGATGAAGACTGATATTACCAACACAACTGATGCAACAGCTCCAAATGCTGATGCCGTATTGTTCACTATCGAGGCCAACGGTGATATTAAGTTTGGTGTAAGCGCAACTCTCACATCTTCTACATGGTGCTGTGTTGACCTCTTCAAACTCGAATACCTTGGTACAGATGTTACCGGTGTTGAAAGCGTGATTGCTGATACACAGTCTTCCGCTAAGGAGGTATATAGCATCAATGGTGTCAAGCTCGCTAAGATGCAGAAGGGTATCAACATTGTCCGCACTGCAAATGGTGTGAAGAAAGTTGTTATAAAGTAATATCAAAAATATATTTGAATTGAGCTAACTGAAAATATCTAATACTGGAGTGGGCTTTTTGAATGCCCACCCCAGTATTTTAATCTTTTACAGAAGACTGAGACGTGCATGAGAAGAGGAAGAACTGAAGAGAGCGGAGAATTAATTTAGAAACCAACAAGAGGTAACAACTTCTACTATATACAACAATTCCGGAAAAGTATTTACTGACTTTTCTTGAAGAAAACTTTAGATTATAACTATAATTAAACCTAACATATATGGCTAAAGAAATCGCGAAACACAAGAGAATGCAGTGTAAGTGGACAAGAAAGCTCTCACTTCACATGCTTACTGTGGGTGGAGTCTTGATTGGAACCGCCATGATGCAGTCATGCGACAAGGACCTTCTGACAGGTCAGCCTGACTGGCTCGGCAACTCTATCTATGAGCGTCTTCAGGAGGGCATCGATGTCAACGATGGTTCTCACAAGACATTCAACTACACTCTTCGTCTTATTGATGACTTAGGTTACACAAGCACTCTGTCGAAGACTGGTTCGAAGACTGTCTTCGCTACACCTGATGATGCCTTTGAGGCATGGCTTAACCAGAAGGGCATCACCTACGACCAACTTTCTACTAACCAGAAGAAGCTCCTCTTCAACAATGCAATGATCAACAATGCATATCTGTTGGAGCTTATGTCGAATGTGAGCGGTACCCCTCCAGAGACAGGTGCCTGCATGCGCCGCACTTCATCTGCTACTTATCTTGACAGTATCCCAACATGGAGTCTTTCGGATATGCCTGACAACCCTATGGGTGAGACAGGTCCAGAGGATGAACGTACTATGGATGCCTGGCGCTCACTGCGTCAGAATGGCAGGGACGTGCATGTGTTCAAGGATGCTACGGATCCAACAATGATCCACTTCCTTCCTGTATTCATGCAGAACAAGAGCATAACTGATGCTGACCTTGCAGTGATTTCAAATGGACAGTCTAATTCCATTGAGGACTCATGGATCAATGGCCGTAAGGTTATTAGTTCAGAGCAGACATGTAAGAATGGCTATGTATATGTTGTGGACAGTGTCATGGACTTCAAGTCGAACATGGCACAGGTTATTCATGACCTTCCAAATACCAAGTTGTGGGCTAAGGCTCTTGACCGCTTCTCTTGTCCTGTTCCTGTCACAGGAACAGCGCTTACAAGCTATCAGAACCTTATGAACACAAAGGATACGGTTTATAATATCCGTTATTTCAATTCCGCTGCTAACCACTCTCTTTATGCTGGTGGTAGTATCGAGAAGGCACTTAATGCTGCCAATGTGCTCCGCTTTGACCCGGGATGGAACCAGTATTATACAAACGGTCAGAGTTCATCGGAGATGTATAAGGATGCTGCCGTGATGATAGTACCTACCGACGAGGCTGTCAATCAGTGGCTTGAGACAGGCGAGGGCAGTGACCTCAAGAAACTCTATGGGACATGGGAGAATATTGATATTTCCAATATGGCCACACTCCTTTCAGTCAATATGCTTGAGTCATTTGTAGGTAGTGTGCCTTCTAAGTTTGATTACGTTCTTGACAACACCTCACAGCGTGAACTCGGTATCACGACTTCTGATATTGTAAGGTGCTATATGTGCTGCAATGGTGTCATATACCTTGTTAATAAGGTCTTCACACCTGATGAATACAGTGCTGTCATCTATCCTGCAAAGATACAGGTTAACGGTTACTTCAGTGTCATAGCACATGCTCTCTATGGTAACTATACTGCTTCTTATGCAAAGGAGTATGACTTCAGTCCATATCTTGGAGCACTCGACTCAAAGTTCGAACTCTTCATTCCTTACAACACTACGTTGTCTTCAAATTCTCAACTTGCCGAGAAGAATACAACCGTAGTGACGATGATAGACCCTTGCTCTTATGGATTGAACTCAATGAGAGTCTTTGAGTTCTATTACTCTGGTGGTACTGTTCAGGGCAACTCTTATCCTGCTACTTTAGGTTCTGATGGTAACCTGACTATAGACTACAACAATCCTACCGGTCTTTCTACGAATGTAGTGAAGAACCGTCTTAACGACATGATTGACAATAATATTATTGTCGGAACTATCAAGGACGGTCAGGACTATTATATTACCAAGGCAGGAAGTATCCTTTATGCAAAGAAGACTTCCGGAGGTATGAATGTAAAGGGCGGTTACCAGATGGAGACAGGCGAGACTATTTTCGTGCCAGACTCATGTATTACTCCAAAGGGTAATGGTAATACATACGGTGTATGCTCAGCTTATGCTCAGGAAAGAACCGGCAAGGAGTATGGCATTCCTATGACAGCTCAGAGTTCTGTATATCAGATTCTCAAGAATGAGTCTGAGGCTGGTAAGAAATGCTCTAAGTTCCTTGAACTGCTTGAGAACGAGCACTGCGGAATCCTTGAGAGTTCTGAGAGCGGCTACAGTTGCGTAGGAGGTTCTACGAACTACAACGTAAGCCTTTTCGACAGCTATAACTACACTGTCTATGTTCCAACAGATGAAGCTATTGAGAACCTTATCAACAGCGGTTATCTCCCTACATGGGAAGATTACACAAATGCCGGTGACGAGTCAGGTGAGGAGAATGCTTCACAGACAGCTATCAAGAATCGTATCGTCAGCTTCCTCCGTTATCATTTCCAGGATAATGCTGTAATGGTAGGCGGTGAGAGTGTCAATACTGATTATGAGACAGGTAAACTCAATAGTGCTACAGGCCGATTCTTTACCTTAGGTGTAAGCGGTAATGATGGCAATGGTCTTACTGTTACCGATGCCTCTGGCGTAAGTCACAAGATACTGACAAGCGATTCAGATGGCTTCTATAATAAGGTGGCACGTGAATACTGGATTTCAGGTTCAGGTACTTCTTCTCTTATCTCATCTTCTTCAAATGCTGCTGTACACATGATTGATGGCGTTCTTCGCTATGACAAGGACAGTTCAAGTTGGAGAACACTTATCTCAAGCGGTGCTAAGAGAGCACGTATCAGAAGAAAATAATCTTAATAGAACAAGTTGTTTAAGATATGAAACATAATATCAAAAATATAATATTCTGCCAGTGCCGTACTGCCATGCTGATAGCTGTCATGCTTGTGTGCAGTATTGCGGCTCATGCGCAGATAACTCAGGTGCATGGTACCGTAAGCGATGAGTTCGGAGCCTTGCTTGGTGCTACTGTATGTGAGGTTGATAAGAACGGACGTATCATTGAGTCTGCCATTACCGACTTGAATGGTAATTTCTCAATGCAGATCAAGAATGCTGCCAAGGACAGACTCCGTGTCTCTTACGTGGGACTCAAGACTCAGTTCCTCAAGATAGACAAGACACAGTATGATATTGTCATGGCGTCGGCTACACAGCTCGAAGCTGTTGTCGTGCAGGGTAAGAATCGTTCTAATGTAGGTCTTCCTATCCCGGAGCGAGAGATTTCATACGCTCATCAGGGCATTAATTCCAAGGACTTCGAAGGACTTGGCATCAATACCATTGATGAAGCACTTCAGGGTCGTATTGCAGGTCTTGACATCGTAGGTGCTTCCGGTAACCTCGGTTCCGGTTCAGTCATGCGTCTTCGCGGTGCTACCTCACTTTCTTCAAGTGTGGACCAGAACCCGCTCGTAGTAGTTGATGGCAATGAGCGTGACGTGGATATGTCAAGCTTTGATGCTAACTCTACAGATATGAACGAGCAGATGGCTCAGCTCCTCAACATCAACACAGAGGATATTGAGGACCTCCAGGTACTCCTTGACGGTGCCGGTGCTGCAATATATGGTTCTAAGGGTTCAAATGGTGTAATCCTTATCAGAACAAAACGTGGTGCTCGTGGTAAACCAAGACTCACATACTCACTGAAACTTAAGGGTACATATCAGCCTAAGGGTATGGATATGCTTTCAGGTGATGACTATACAATGCTTCTCAAAGAGGAATACTTCAATCCTGCGCAGAATGATGCAGCCTCAAGTGGCGTCAATGAGATCAACTATCTTGACCGTGCTAAATTCGCTGATGCCAATATGTACGATGATAACACAGACTGGCGTTCTGCAGTAACGAAGTTCGGTCTTCAGCAGAACCATTACCTCACCATCGCTGGTGGTGGCGAGCGTGCGCAGTTCCGTATCTCCGGTGGTTACGACCATGTCGACTACTGCGTCATCGGTCAGAAGATGAACCGTTTCTCTACACGTGTGAACCTTGACTATAATGTAAGTAACCGTATCCGTGTACAGACTAACTTCTCCATGATGTACACTAAGTACAATCATAACTCAGATGATCTTATCTCCATCGCTCAGAAGAAGATGCCTAATATGAGCATCTATCAGGAGGATGCTGATGGAAATGATCTCAGCACTTATTACAACATGCCGCAGAGCGGAGCTTACATCGGTAATGATATCTTCAAGGATGACCAGCGTACTTATGTAAACCCTGTTGCCAGTGGATATCTTGCAAAGAACATCAATACTCAGTATGACCTTACTCCAGAACTCGTGCTCAACTATGAGCTCCTTGGTCTTGATGACGACCATACACGCTTGAAGTACCGTGGTTCTGTATACATGAACATCTTCAACAACTATACTAACAAGTTCTATCCAACTGATCTTGTTTCAACAGTATGGTCTGCTGGTCATAATGAGTCAACAGACTACAGTTCAAAGCGTATGTCACTCACTACCAAGCATGAGCTCACATTCACCCCTGTATTCAAGAACCGTGACCACAGCGCTATGGCAATGATACGCATGGAGCTCAACACCGGTAGCAGTACATCACAGAATACTAACGGCACTGGTCTCCCTTCTGACATCGAGAGCCCTAATGCCGGCGGTCTTGTGGTGACTCCACAAAGTTCCACTTACAACGACTGGCGTTCACTTGCTTTCACATTCACATCCCACTATGCTTATCTTGGTGGCCGCTATGGTGTAGACTTCACCCTTCGTGCTGATGGCACAACAAAACTCGGTCCAAACAAGCGTTGGGTCTACACACCTGCTGTATCTCTCCGTTGGAATATCATCGATGAGCCATTTATGAAGAATATACGTGAGAAAGGTACTCTCTCCATGCTTTCGCTTCGTCCATCATGGTCACTTCAGCCACAGCAGCCTAACGGGTACTTCCTCTATACATCCAAGTACTATTCCGGAACTTCTTACATGGGCATGGGTTCCATGTATCCATCCAACATGAAGTTGAGCAATCTCAGTTGCGAGAAGATAAACAACTTCAACTTCGGTTCTGATATTGGTTTCTTCAATGACCGACTCACAACTGCTTTCGAAGTCTTTGTCAAGACCCGTTCGGATATGTTGATGGGTAACTATCGTATTGCATCTAATACAGGTTTCTCTACTGTAGGCAGTTATAACACAGGTAAGATGCGTACTGTAGGTTGGAGCTTCCGCTTGAATGGCAATCAGGTTGTCAAGGCTGGCAAGTTCTCTATGGATGCTTATCTCAACCTCTCTAATGAGCGCAGTACATTGCTTGAGATGGATGAGAACGTGCTCAAGGCAATGAACACATCATTTAATAACACGAATAATCAGATCTTGACTCGTGTTCAGGTTAACAACCCTCTTAATGGTATCTATGGATTCCGTTCTAAGGGCGTTTACCAGTATCAGTACGAGACAATCAAGAATATGACAATTACTTCTTCACAGGCTGCTGCAGCTGGCATCACAGGATGGGATGACATGACAAAGGCAGAGAAGCAGCAGGCTTGGATTGATGCAGGTAAGACTGCTCCTGTCGCTCTTAATGCTGATGGTCAGATTATCCGTGACAATAACGGTGATCCTCTCCAGATGCGTTTCGCTTATACCAATGATGGTACGGGTGTCAATGACGCTGATGGAACAGCCGGTTATGAGTTCAAGGGTGGTGATGCTATATATGAGGATATCAACCATGACGGTCAGATCAATGCTCTTGATATTGTTTATCTCGGCAGTTCACTTCCAAAGCTCTATGGTGGTTTCGGTCTTACATTCAGATACAACAAGTGGCGCCTTAGCGCTAACTTCAACTATCGTGTAGGTGTTGACATCATCAACCGTGCACGTCTCTATGCAGAGGCTATGACTGGTAACATCAACCAGAGTCAGGCTGTCAACTACCGCTGGCGTAAGGAAGGTGACGTAACCACTATTCCACGCGCTATGTATGGCACAACTTCCAACTACAATACTCTTATGAGTGACCGATTTGTTGAGGATGGTTCTTACCTCCGTCTGGGATTCCTCCAGCTTTCTTATACCTTGAGCAAGAATCAGCTTAAGCGCCTCGGCCTTGGTAAGATCGCATTGTTCTTAAGTGGTGATAATCTCTTCATCCTTACAAAGTATAAAGGTGTTGACCCTGATATCTCAGCTTCAGGCTACAGTCCTGCAGTAGATAATGGTCAGACACCACGTGCACGTTCGTTTACATTCGGTATGACTGTTGACTTCTAAAATTGAATAAAGATGAAAAAGAATATATATAATAAGGTTAAGACTCTCGTGATTGGTCTTGCTGCAGCTACTGTTGCAGCGGGAACATTTACAAGCTGTAATGACTTCCTGGATATTGAGGCTCATGACCTTGTCACTCTTGAGAATTATTGGAAAGAGAAGGCGGACGTTACTTCTGCTATCGCATCCTGCTACTCAGGCATGGAGACTTATGCAGTCATCAGTCGTATGATGATATGGGGTGAGTTCCGTTCGGAGAATATAACCGATAACTCACCTACGACAGAGGATAAGGATGCAGATCTTTCCCGTCTGCTCAAGGAGAATATAACAGCAAGTAATGGCTATACTTACTGGGGTGACTTCTATACTGTCATCAACCGTTGCAATACTGTTCTTCAGTATGCGCCTCAGGTAGCTGCAAGTGATCCTGCATACACTCAGGACCAGCTCAATGCCAATATTGCGGAGGTCACTGCTCTCCGTGCTCTCTGCTATTTCTATCTTATCCGTACTTTCCGTGATGTACCTTATACATCCGAGGCTTACATTGATGATACTAAGGAGCAGAACCTTGCACAGACTCCTTTCAATGCAGTTCTTGACAGTTGCATCGCATCTCTCGAGGATGTAAAGGACATGGCTCTCAAGAAGTATCCTGAGTCTGATATGGCGGCTTATAACACAAGTAGAGTGACTCAGAACTTCATCTATGCTCTTCTTTGCGATATGTACCTTTGGAAGCAGGACTATGATAATTGCATCAAGTATGCAAATCTTATTGTCAGTTCCAAACTTCAGGATGCAAAGGACAACAAGTACTCTGAGTCTGACTTTGCTAACTTTGCCGGATATCCTCTGATAGATTCGTATAACAGAGGTGATTATGGTAATGATTTCAATAAGATCTTTGTAGATGGAAACAGTATGGAATCAATCTTTGAACTTTACTTCGACGGTGATTCCTATAATCTCTGGAACGGTCCTGTCAGCAACTTCTATGGTGCAGAGAACTCTAATCCTCCTTATGTAATGCCAACTACCTATGTTTCACAGTTGTCAAGCGGACTGCCATCAACATTGGTACATGGTGACAGAAGCAAGGGATATGACGGTCGTCTCTTTGAGAACATAGTCTATGACATGGAGGGTAATGCCAAATACATCAACAAGTATACTGCGGCAAATTCTCTTACACTCCAAAGTTCTAACAAACCTTACCAGAATGCAATGTATGGTGCAAGATATGGTGTGTATGGCAGCAGTTATGCTTCCCGTAACAACTCTAACTATATCATCTACCGTCTTTCTGATATCATGCTTCTGAAGGCAGAGGCATTTGCTTTGAAGATTTCTACTGATGGCCAAATAGAGGAGGGCACTCAGGATTACAATTATCTCGACAGCGCTTTCACTATCGTACAGGCTGTTAACAACCGTGCTCTTCTTGAGTATCCAACAAAGAGCCATAGCCTTGACATTAGTGATTATACTTCCAAAACCCTCATCCTCAATGAGGTCTATCAGGAGCGTAACCGTGAGTTGATGTTTGAGGGCAAGCGCTACTTTGACCTTGTTCGTCGTGCTATGCGTGAGAACGACACTAAGTATCTCCGTGAGAATGTGTCCAACAAGAACTCTTCTACTGCTTCATTCGTTAAGGATAAACTGCAGAGAATGGATGCTATCTTCTGGCCTGTAAACCTTGACGAGTTGAAGGCTAATCCAAACCTTCAGCAGAATTCTGCCTTTGGTAGTGGAGAGAATAACAGTTATACTAACAGTGCGAACTAAATAATAGAAACCATTATGAAGAATAATATATTTAATAAGGTAAAAAACGCAACTGCCAAACTGCTCTTCATCGTAGCGTTGCCTTTGTGTGCTATTGGCGGTTCGCTGATGTCCTCATGTTCTGATGACATGTCGGGAACACAATATTATACCTTCACTGGTCAGATGATGAGTGAGGCCTTGAAGGCAAATCCTAATCTGAGTGAGTTCACTACTATCGTAACACGTGCGGGAATGATGGACCAACTCTCTGCATACGGGCATTATACTTGTTTCCCTCCAACCAACGAGGCAATAGACAATTATCTCGCTTCAAAGGGAAAGACAATGGATGACCTTACGGATGCAGACTGTGATACTATCGCTAAGACCCACCTTCTCAGTGCTATGTATTCCACAACGGACTTGAGTAAGTATGACTCTCTTACTCTCGGTTCTCAGAATATGATGCGCCGTAATCTTAACATCTCCCATAAGGAGAATGCGCAGAAGAACATCGTGTTTGTCATCAACGGTAACTCTGCTCTTATCGATTCCCTTCAGGATGACTCTGTAGAGAACGGTATTATGCATCCTATCGATGCTGTTATCGTAAATGACAACAGTACTATTGCCAGTCTTTTAAAGAAAGACAAGAACCTCACTCTCTATTATCAGGCTCTTGTAGCTACTGGTCTTGAGCAGATGATGGATACCATGATTGAGGATAAGACTTACAACGCTGATGACTATAGTGCTCACACTACGTACAATACAGGTGCGGAAGGTGAGGAATGGGCAGTAGCGCCTGATAGCCGTAAATACGGATTCACTGCTTTCATGGTTCCTGATAATGTACTTCAGTCAAAAGGTATCAGTACCTTGGAGGACCTTTATAATAAGGCTTGCTCTATCTATGACTCGATGTACCCAGAGGATGTAAACAAGGAGGGACATGATTTCAGTCATCTCAATGACTCTATCAATCCTCTCTACCGCTTCATGGCATACCATATCCTCGACCGTAACCTTCAGGGTTATAATACTCTTACAGTGCGTGAGGACCTTGGCGTTGTCACTTCTCTTGTTAATCCAGTGGACTGGTATTCAACATTGCTTCCTTATACTATTCTCAAGATGGAGCATGTGAAGCAGCCTGACGCTGAATGGTCGGCTGATGCTATCTCTGGTGACTACTATATCAACCGTCGTACTGATGATTCACACCCTTCAGGTTCTGCTCTTGCCGTTCCTGGTGTTCACGTACAGAATATCACAGATAACGATGCTATCAATGGCATTTATTTCTATGTTGACGATATCCTTGCTTTTGATGAGACTGTACAGAATACGGTGGATAACTGCCGCATTCGTATGGATATGTCAACAATCTTCCCTGAGCTCGTAACTAACAATATCCGTATGAACGGTAAGTATACGGACTATAGTCGTAAGCTTGAGAAGAGCGCTTCAAACGACGTCATCGGCTATAACTACTTCTTCCCTGATAATCCGAAGACAGGTAAGAACTACCTTGAGGGCGTAAAGCTTGCTGGTACAAATACACGATTCGTATATCGCCGTCCACGTATCAACTTCTATTCAATGCATGGTGATGAGATGAATGGTTTTGGCGTATTCGATATTACATTCAATCTTCCTCCTTTCCCATTTGAAGGTACTTGGCAGATACGTCTTGGCTTTGCTCCAATGACATCAGCTCCACGTGGTGCTATCCAGTTCTACTTTGACGGCAAGGTAACAGGTATCCCTCTCAATATGGACCTGCTTATCAATTCAGAGGAGGTTTACGGTGCTACTACATTCCCTACATACTCCAACATCCGCAGCGATGAGGATGAACGACTTAAGGACTTCAAGATTCTTAAGAACAAGGGATACTACCGTGGTCCATATTCCGTTTACCACAACTCTTCTGCTAATGAGCTCACTGGTGAGAAGTTTGCAGACCAGCCTTCTACAGTACGTAAGGTTATCTGCACCATCAATATATCCAAGGAGGATCTTCACAAGACACACACATTGCGTTTCAAGAACGTGTCAACTGTCAATGCTATTAATAAGGAGGCAATGCTCGACTATATCGAGTTTGTTCCAAGTAGCGTATTCAGTGTAGGTGAGGATGGCTCAACAGAGGATGATCTCTAAATTGGTCGAAATCTGATAACAAAATAAAAACGTGTTATTCTATGAAATTAAATAAAACAATAATATCAGTAATCATTCTTCTCGCCGGTATAGTTTCATGTACCGACGATTGGAATGACCACTATGATAGCAAGAATACTGCAGATGGAAGCCTTTGGGAAGCCATTAGCGGAAATCAGAACCTGTCAAACTTTGCGAAGGTATTACAGGCTACGGGCTATGACAAGATACTTAATAGCAGTCAGGTGTTCACCGTGTTTGCACCTACAAACGACCAGTTCACTGAGTCTGAGGCTGACGAACTTATAGCTGAATACAATGCAGAGAAGAATAGTGGGGTAGCAGACAAGAAGAACAGCGTATTGAAAGAGTTCGTGGGCAACCATATCTCTCTCTTCAACTACTCTTTCGCTGAGTCTACAGATACTGTGCTCAATATGCTTAATACCAAGAACATCGAACTGAAAAATAATGAGTTTGGAGGTTCGCCTATTCTGTCACGCAATGACTTGAAGAGCAATGGTGTCCTTTACACTATTGGTGGCAAGGCAGATTATGACTTCAATATCTTCGAATATCTTGATGAGGACAGCGAACTCGACAGTGTGCGTAATTACATCTATCAGTTTAACTTGGAGCAGTTTGTAGCCAGCGAGAGCGTACCGGGTGAGATTATCAATGGTAAGACTCATTATGTTGACTCTGTCACGGTTACTAAGAACGAGATCTTCAGCAAGTGGCTCAATGCAGAACTTGCTGATGAGGATAGTACTTACTGGTTCCTCGCACCAACCAATAGCGTATGGAAGTCGCAGCTTGAGAAGAATGAGACTTTCTTCCAGTATGACAAGACAGTGGATTATCGTGACTCCCTCATGTATATGTATCCACGTGCAATGATTCTGATGGGTACTACATTCAGCAAGACATTCAACGAAAAGATGTTTGCCGACGGTACTATTGCAGCATCCGACTCAGCTCTGTCAACACTCTGGCATCCTTATGCTTATCGTTATATGCTTTATGGCAGCTATGACCAGAAGATATATCAGTATGATGATCCTTTTGGTTCAAACGGTATTTTCCATAATACAACTGATGTTGCTTGCAGTAATGGTGTTGTGAAGAAGTGCAGTGAGTGGAATCTTTCACGTTATAATACTTTCATGCGTGAAATCATAGTAGAGGGTGAGTCAACCACATATCTCGACTCTCTTAACGTTAAGAGTTCAGAAAATAAGACAGGTAATACAAAGGACGCTTCTGGTCAGCGTAAGACAGTGGCTTCAAATAACCCTTATTACGATCAGGTGTCAAACCATAAGTATCTTGAGATAGCACCAAGCGGAGCATCAAACTTCACCAATGCTGTTTTCAAGGTGCCAGATGTCCTTTCTAACGTTGCTTATGACATATATGTGGTTACTGTACCAGGTGAGGCTGGTCTGTCTTCTACATTTACTCCTGATTCTACTGAATATCTGCCTGTTGCTTTCAAAGCATGCTTGCAGTGTAATAATGCTAATGGCGATGCCTACTATATCTTCAAGAAAACGGATGGTGAATTCGATTATTCTACCTACCCAGTATATAAGAACAATAATGTGAAGGTAGGTAACTGGGCAACTGTCAATTCCAAGGTTTACGTGACTGGTCTCACGAGTACAGCAGGCAAGGTGGATTCAGTATATGTAGGTCGTTACGTATTCCCTACAAGCTCATATAATACCAGCGAGCCTCAGGTAAAGATAATGTTTGCAAGTACACCATTGTCTTCTCAGAACAATAAGACATATAATCGTATACTTCGACTGGACCGCATTATTTTCAAACCAGTAGACGTAGAGTAACCTTTATTACAAATTCTCTAAAATAAGAATCAGATATGAAACGATATATATTTTATGGACTTGCGTTGATTATGGCATTCCCTCTCTACGCCTCTGCTCAGGACGAATCTACTGATGACGATGGACAGAATGATCTGCAGACGGTAGTGAAATATACGCAGAAAAGCTACGAGACCCGTAAGGTCAGTGGTCTTGTTCTTGACGCTGCGACAGGTAAACCTGTAGCCGGTGTCATTGTAAAGGCTGCTGGTCTGGAGGGGTACAGTGCTCTGACTAATGACTTCGGTTATTTCATGATGCAGGTGCCTGTATTCACCTCTTCCCTCTATCTCCAGAATCCATCTTACAATTCTGTTACTCTCGGACTTGCAAAGGGAGAGAAGCAGCGTACGGTAAAACTTCTTTCGAAAGCATTCAAGGATGATTATAAGACAGAGAATCCTAATGTGATGAATTCTGAATCAGCTAATGATTTTCAGTATTCCAACGCATTGAATATCTCGGAGGAGGTACAGAAACAGCTTGGTGCATACGCTTATACTACTCAGCGCAGTGGTACGCCGGGTATTGGTTCCACCGTGTTCATTCAGGGACTTAACTCACTTAATTCCAATGCACAGCCACTTGTAGTAGTCGATGGTGTTATCATGGATCAGCAGTATAGCCGTACCATGACGCATCAGGGCTTCTACAATGATATGCTTTCATGTATCAATCCTGCAGATATTGAGAATGTAAATATCTTGCGCAACGGTACTGCTCTTTACGGTGCACGTGGTGCTAATGGCGTTATAGAAATCACAACAAAGCGTGCTCAGTCTTTGGCTACTCGTATCACAGCCAGCATTTCTGCAGGTGTGACCTTTGAACCAAAATATTACAGCATGATGGATGCTGAGCAGTATCGCAGTTATGCTTCAGAACTTATCAAGGGCACAGGTTCTACCATTAAGTCCTTCAAGTTCCTGAGCACTGATCCTAATTATTATTACTACAATCAGTATCATAACAATACTGACTGGAAGGATGAGATTTATCGTAATGCTCTGACACAGAACTATGGTATAAAGGTAGAAGGTGGTGACAACACTGCTAAGTATAACCTTTCTGTGG
>R06__coassemble_445_pt1 | contig 15228 bp, 5 predicted proteins | sample R06__metabat2_high_PE_030 | metagenome-assembled genome bin R06 | reverse complement strand
ATTTAAATAATTAAAATTATAATTTAAACAATAAACAATTAAAATTAAAAATTCAACTATAAACATTCAACATTCAACTCTAAACATTCAACATTCAACTCTAAACATTAAACATTCAACCATTAACCGTCCCCCGCTTAATAAGTAGGCTTCACAGGAATGACCTTGCCTGACTTGTCAAAGGTGAGGCGATCGATGCATACCTGGCGGTGTGTACCTGGCGAAAGTTGACGTTCGCGGTAATTGTTATTGATACGATGATATACAATGTACCACTCATCCTTTCCTGGAACCTGGAGAACAGAGTTATGGGCAGTACCATAAATCTTCTGTGAAGGATCCTGCTGAATGACGATGGGTTGCTCGGCTACCATTATAGGACCAAGTGGTGACTTCGAAGTGCCGTAAGCCACATGATAGTTGTCAGCACCGGTATCATCAACAGACCACATGAAGTAATAAGTGCCCTTGCGGTAGAATACATACCCACCCTCACGGTATGCATAATCATGAAGAGAGCCACCTTTAGGAGTCAGATTAACCTTCGTCTCTTCCTTTATGCTAATCATATCATCATTGAGTTCGGCACCAGCCATGAAACCATTGCCCCAATAGAGATAGCACTTACCGCTCTTTGGGTCCTGGAACACATCAACATCAATGGCTTGTCCGCCCTTAGCATCAGCAGGACGATCTTTATCCGTGATGATAGGATGACCACAATCTACGAACGGTCCGGTAGGACTGTCACTGACAGCGCATCCTATCTCCTTGCGCTTACTCTCAGGATTATGAGCAGAGAAATAGAAATAATAAAGATAACCAGTCTTGCTCTCCACTCCATTGGCAACGGTTCCCTTCTTCACCTTCTTCTCTATAATGCAAGGGGCCCATGCATTACCAACCGCCCACTTTACCTGATCGCCCTTGACATCGAGCACCTTGCCCTCATCAGTCCATGACTTAAGATCGGCAGAAGAGAAAACGCTGAAGTCGTGGCCACCCCATCCTGGTGTGCCGTCAGTAGTGGAATAGATATAATACTTCTTAGTGAGATTGCTGTACAGCACCTCGGGATCAGCGTGGAAACCTGTAAGGACAGGATTCTGTCCATCACCCCACTCTGCCAGCAGACGGTCCTTTTCTTCCTGTGTGATAGGCATGATGGTACCATGGCGTGGAGTAAACTGCCCATGCGTCTTAGTATTTGCTACCATGGTAAAAGTCTTGAGGTCCTCTGACTTGCAGAACTGATAGTGCCCCGCTCCGTAGCAGTCATACATCACGATCCACGACTTGCCGTCAAGGCTCTTGCATACTCCGACACCTTCCACACCTTCATTCGTCTGCTCTACATGTCCGTCAATCATCTGCCACTTGTCAGTAAGATTCTTCGCTACAGCCTGATATATTCCGCGACCAGACTCCTGCTTGTAGAAGAGGTGATACATTTGGTCGGCATCATTATAAACGATGTCACCATCTATAGTTGCATTGCCAGCATCAAAGAGCCACTTGGGTTCTCCCTCAAGATCAGTGAAATCTTTATTTACATAAGAGTAGAATATCTTATCGTACTTGCACTTGCCGTCATTGGTAAGGAGAGAATAGAAGACCATATATTTGCCTGCCTTATGGTCATATATTGTCTCCGGTGCCCATACGCGTGTAACGTTCTTCCACTGCTTAGGATACTTAGTTGGAAAGTTTATGGCAGAGTGAGTCCAATGAATCAGGTCGGTTGACTTCATCAGCACCAGCCCTCGGTTGCTTGCCCAGCCAAGACTTGACTTCATGTCGGTTGCAACCATATAGAATGTCTTTCCGTCCTCTGCACGAAGGATATGCGGGTCACGCACACACTGAGTGTATGCTATAGAGTCCGACTTTATCACTGGCAATCCCTGATTAAGCAATGTATAGTTGTATCCATCATTACTAAGCGCATAGCATATCTGCTCCTGCTCCGGCGCATTGCCGGTAAAGTATGTGAAAAGGAAAGCGACCTTGTCAGTCTGCTGTGCCTGCACCATAGTAGCCAGAGCAAGAAAGAAGGTCAGAGAGAGAGCTTTTATCTTCTTATTCATAAGTTTCATTCTAAAAAGGCAACAGCACCGCCTTTGCTTCTGACGGCAAAGGCGATGCCATATATAAATAATGTAATATTACTTTATAACAACTTTCTTGCCATCAACAACATAGATGCCAGCAGGAAGTGACTTAAGATCGGTACCGAGGAACTTACCTGTGGTATCGTATACCTTGGCATTCGATCCATCTACAGTAACGTTACTGATGCCAGTGTCTACTGCCTTGACAACAACGACGCCCTCACTGATACGACTATCATCGAGAATTATGGAAAGATCCTCACTTACGACTGTCGGACTACCTGCAAATGTAGTGACACCGGTCCATAGACGGAGTTCATCACCAACCTTTGGAACATAATTCGCATCAAAGAAGAGTGAGATAGTACCGTTGATTGTCAACTTATTAATGTTCTTAATTGCGCAACCAGACATTGTAGTTGCACTTGTAGAAGCTGCAGATATGCCGAGGCGCAACGTGCCACCCGCATTAATAGTCACATTATTGTTATTAAAGAAGAGATTACCAGAAGTTGAAGTGAGCAAAAGACCAGGTTGGACAGTTCCGTTTACTGTCACGGACGTATTCGTCAAACCTGCAGTTGAAACCTGTATACCTGTCAAGGAAGCATCCTTGGCAATGGTAAGTGCTGATGTACCAAGATTTGCTGTTGACATCAACTTAATGGTACCTGCCTTAATATTTACACCACCCGTATTAGTCCAAGCCTTGCCAGAAACTGTCATCGTACCTGTTCCTACCTTATTAAATATGGCAGAACCTACAACATTTCCTGCATAGGTAAAGTTATTCTCATTACCTACATTCCATGTAGCATACGAGCCTGGGCTTGAGCTGCTCAACGAGCATACGCCACCAAGGTTACCACTTCCTGTGACGTTACCAATGGCAAAGGTCTTGGCAGTGCTCTGAACCTCAATGCCTGGGGCAATATTCATTGTACCCTTGGCAAGACCGTATGAGTTATTGATACAGAAACGTCCATCAGCAGCAAGAGCTGTAGGCTTCACCGTTCCTTCGAAAGCAGACCAGTTGCCATTGAGAGCTGTACGTGTTGCATACCATGTACTACCATTTACTACAGTGTAATAAACACTCACTGTGCCAGAACCTGTAAGAGCATTGCTATATGTACCGCGGTCTGCCGTGTAATTGATTGTTGCTGTCTTGCCAGCAGGAATATCAATAGAACAAGAAGAACCTGTGGCAAGGCTTAGAGTACCGCCCTGCATCTCTACAGCCTTTGCAGGAGTTGCGACACTACCTACTGAACCTGACTTTATGACAAGTTTGGCAAGACTGGTATTGTCTACACTCAGACCAAGATATCCGCTACCAGACTTAGTCAGTAAAGTTCCTGTGATGACTTTCTGCTGAGTGAAGGTATTGTCGTTATAGATAATTCCACCATCAGTTCCCTTCACCATGATTGGCGAACCATTCTGAACAAAGGCAGATGCCTTAAGCGTAGCACCATTTTCAATCGTCAGCTTTGAACCAGAGGCTACGACGTCACCAAGACTTCCGTATGCCTGTGTTGAGTTAGAAAGGGAATTGACAACGGTAGTACCACCACGAAGGAAGCTGCCACCTGTATATGTATTATCATTACTCATTGTCACCGTGCCCGTACCTTCCTTTACAAATGCGCCTGCAACTATCTTACCTGAACCAGAGAAGGCGTAGCTACCGGTATTGTCAACATACATCGTATCGAGAGTCATCTCGTCCTTTATCGTAATCGAACGTACAGAAGAAGAGTCGTTGAAATTGACAATATCACCAGATACGAATATCTCCGGAGTCTTTGTCTCGTCGCCAGTGAGATAGAAGTTCTCGGTAGCAGCATAATCCCATGTGCTACTCTTAGCTCCAGCCCATGTAACGTTAGAAGCTCCACGCACACTACCAAGAGTGAGGTAGAGACAACCGTCCTCCAATGTAAGACCTGACTTGAGAGTACCTGTTCCCTCTATCTTGATATTAGCAAGAGAACCAGACACCTTTGCCACATTGCCGAGCAAATACTTACCCTCTGCAAGATTACCTGCAAGTTCAATAACGGGAACGAGATACTTCGGTCCGTACTTCCATGTCTTTGACTCTACAATAAGGGTACCACAGTTAATCTGATCGGACTTGACATTCTCACCATCAAGATCAAAGACGATACGAGAGCCAAAGCCCATCGTAAGTGTATCTACCGCTGTCAGAGTGCCAATATTTTCATTACCACCAGGACGGATGACAGAACCATAATCGGCTTTTATACTCCTAAACACACCACCATCAGAATTAAGCTCTGCGAATCGGTTGAGCCATAGTGCCGACTGCTTAGCAGTACCATCAAAGTTAACTGTACCAGCCCATACATCGGTATTGCCTGTATATGTCATGTCAACCTTCGGGAGGTTAAGTATACCATCACCTTGCTTTACGATACGCGTATCACCTGTAAGAGGTCCACCTGTGACGTCACAGGTATAGTAAGTGTAATTGATAGTAGCCTTCTGGGCTGTTGAATTACTTGATGCTGTTCCCTGCACCCAAGAAGGTATGTTAAAGGTAACCATATATGGACTGGCGTCTTTTTCTATAGCTATCTTTGTATCATTCGTCTCACATACAATGAGATGTTCATCGGTCGTAGTTATTGTACCACCATTGGCAACCTCAGTACGATCAGTCATTGTATTGGTAGGAGGTGCTGTCGTAATATTCTCCAGTTCGCCGAGATAATATGACTTATGAGGCGGTTGGTTGTATCCCATAGACTGCCATACCATAGCATTACGATACTGATGGTCAGACCATAATGTAGGTATACGATATGTAGTAGGAATACCAGTGGAATAAACGAGCAATGCGGTATTGTCGCTCTTTCTCATCACAAGTTCCTCACGCCAGTCACCAAATATATCACCTATTGCGCCAGGATTGTTCTTTGACCAGTTATTACACTTAGAGTCAGAGAAGTTCCAGCGACCTCCAGACGTGCTGTTGCTCGCAGGCTTATAGATGGCACCATAGCCTTCGGTACCAGGACTATCGAAATATTCATCAAGGAGATCACCATCCCAGTATATTCTCTGATTCAGGTCTCCCCAACTAATGAACGAGTCACCATTGAGTTCAGATATTATTTTTCCTGAGCAAGCTCCTACCCAACCAGAACCGACACTACGTCCGACAGCACCAGGATAGTCGTTAGTGAAGTTAGCCATAAGTGCACGACCATCATCGCCCGATGCTTCCTGGCGATAATAGATTTCAGATGTCACCGCATTACGGTAGTTATTAGCTGGACTTGTCTCATTACAAGCAAACTGCTCCTCATACATACGGTATGGGTCAAAATCTGAGCAATGCTGTGCATCACCATGTCCGAGACCGGTAGTAGACAATCCCTTACCATTATCATCAATGACCATTGAACCAAAGATAATCTCATCTCGACCATCCCAGTCTACGTCGCCTACGGCAAAGTTATGATAACCCTGACCAAACCAAGAGCCAGAGACAGAACACTCCCATGCCCAACGCTGCGTGAGAGCGTGAGTCAATGGATCTACATCAAAGGAAGCCATCTTATGCTTTGTATAGCATCCACGTCCAAGGAAGATGCTGGCATGACGACCATCAAGGAATGGTGCACCGAAATAATGCTTGGTACTACGGTGGCCTACTATGCCAGATCCCCAGTCAGAATCCAATCCACGAGTGAGAGGATAGTCCATATAATCAGGATGAGTGCTTGGACCTATCTGATAAGGCTTACCTGTTGAGCCTTCAAGGTATAGGAGGTATTCATTACCTGATGAAGTGTATTCAATTCCACTCCATCGTGTGTCAACAGTAGAACTACCAATAGTTTCTGATGTTCCATCCGCATAATGAATTATTGCGTTATCCTGACAGCGAAGAAGCACTTCTGCTTTTCCGTCCTGATCCCAGTCATAGCACACTGCATCCCACTGTTCGTCAGCGCCCGACAGCATGTTTGGTCCCAGATCAATCCACCACAGACGATTACCATTGCGGTCATAACAGTCTAAAACGTGAAAGCAATTGGACTGAGTTGGGTCAGATGCCACGTCACACACGCGCTTGACAATAAACTCTACAATGCCATCACCATCAAGGTCGCCCATCGATACATCATTGAGCGCATAATGTGATGTCACGTCAGTACCGTCGCGTCCCGTAATAGCCTGGACAGGAATGGTAAGCATGCCATTCGTCCACTGCTGAGCGGCAGAACACAATGTCTGCTCCTTGCCACGGACAACAGCAGCCACCTGATACTTGTTGGTAGCACTACCGCTTTTGTCATTATAGTTGGATACCTTCAGACCGGTTGCAATCTTCGCACCATCACGATAGACATTATATGTAACGTCATAATACTCCTCACCGAAGACACGCCAAGAGACGAGATTGCCACCCGTACTTGCCGGTATGACAACAAGTCCACGGTCGAGATGATCGGTAACTCTCTGGGCATAGAGAGATGTCGTACCCAGAATAATACTTAATAGGATTAGTAGCTTCTTCATCAATAATTACTCGTTAGTTTACTTTTTTACTATCTTTTTACCGTTTAATATATACAATCCAGAACGGAGAGCGTCAAGATTCTTTCCAGCATACTGACCACCGATTGTATAAATCTTGCCATCTGCATTCATGATACCTTCCTCTGATGCTATCTCTTCTATACCTGTTGTAGTAGGCCAATACTTTGCCATTTCATCTTCCGAGAGGATTATCCACTGTTGCTTTGTGGCAGTATCCGCATAGTCGAACGTCGTCATCAATACATTTGCTGTACTGGTAGACAAAGCATCGGCCTGCATAGCCTGAAGGCTGCTCCATGTAAACCAATAACCCTTTGTGGTAAATGATTCACTTGTTGCCTGAACAGTAATGTCCTTGCGTGTAGGCATAAGTTGGAACTCCTCTGTCGTCGTAGCAGTCTTTGTGCTTGCGCTTTGGAAACTTAACGTGCCAGAAGTGCTTGTCTTATGAGAAAGGAATCGGCTGTTATTAGCATTTTTGAAGGTATAGCATCCTGTCAATGGATTATAGCCGATGTACCATGCCATGGCATCGGTAATCTCGGAGCCATCAGTCAATGCGTTTCTCCATTTCACTCCCTGAATTACGCCTGTGCCGTTTGCTACAAGGAGACCAGAACCAAGGCCACGCTCAGCATCCATACACATAATATAATATTTCTTGTTCTCGTCAAAGTTGTAAGTATAGCCTGCAAGACCGTTCTCGTATGATGTTGTCGGACAAAGGCCATCGATAAACATTGCATAAAGCATGCAGCAACCACCAACATACTGAAGCTCTGTATGTGTATCCTTATCCGAGCCGTTGATAAACCAGTCGTACGTTGCATTCTGTCCCCAGGCATGAGTAGCATCACCGCGCCAGTAATAAGTACAGCTGCTATTATATGGGTTAACTGTTTTGTTCTCAAGGAAGCCATACATCTTACTTGCCTCACTGCCATACCATGTTGTGTTATGTACATTGGTATCCCAATATCTTGTCTGGGTACCTACACCAACACCATGACCTGTCTCATGAAGCACAGTACCAATTGCCTGGTTTGCTGTATTCTGACTGATACGCATCCAACCGCCATAAGAACAGTCGGCAGTGCCAGAACCAGATCCTGCACCAGGAACATAATGTCCGGAGAGTGTGAAGCCCTTGATGCCTGTCCACTCATTGAAGTAATCGATAGTCTGCTTGATAGCAGTACGACAACGTGTATTAGTAGCTGCGTCAGGTCCTGCATCATCCCATGACCATGAGCATGTGCCCTTTGTATGAGTAACAATTTTCACTTCATCGCCATACGCTACTTCGTATGTGGAATTCATAACATACGGACGGAGATAGTATACTGTAGAGTTCTTCAGTCCGGTGATATGATAAATATTACCATTAAGTGTCCAGTAGTCAGTTGAACGGTCATCAAGAACTGTAGGGTTATGCTCTGTACTCCAGCAAACACCCTTCTCCAGTATGTTGGAGCCAATGCAAGTAAAACGCATCAGGGCTTGTGTTGCACCAGTAGGGACATAATTATTGGTAGAGGAAACCTTTACTGCTGTTCCTGTTCCTGCAGTAGCGTTAGCCAACTTCTGAGCGATCTCTGCCTTTGCTATAGCATTAGAGAGTGCAAGCATCGCAGACTGTACATCAGCTGAAGCCGACTCAGACGTGAGTGCTTTAGCTGCTGTTATAGCATTATTCAGAGGTTCCTTTGCCTTTGCGTCAATATCAAGAGCAGCAAGACTTTCTGCTGTAGGAAGCAATTTGTTTATCTCCTCGATAGCGGTAGCATTACTTATCTCCTCATTGAGAGTCAGTCGGAAGTTATCTACTGCAATCCAGTTACCTGTTGCGCTCTTAGCCACAAAACCGATCTCTACCTGTCCTGTGATACAAGTGAAGTCAACAGAGTAGTCGTTAGGACCATATACCGTTGTCTGCTGGTCACCAGCATAGATACATGCACCTGTACAGTTGGTCGATGTTGAAGCCTGATTGAGGTTCTGGGCACCTACAGTAAGTGTGTACTTGCCCATTGGAAGATTGTTCAAGGTCTGATATATCTTGGCATCACCCACCTTATTGCCACTTGACACCCACTTCTCAAGATAGAAAGTACTGTCTTTCTTCGTAAAAGATGTATTGGACTGAGTAACAAGATTCTGGTTTGTCCAATTATCAAAACCATCCGTTTCGAAAGAAGGATTCTTGATACTTGAAGTCATGTCTGTCTGCGCATTAGCACAGAGAACTGTGCCAAGACATGCGAGAATTAAATATGTTGCTTTTTTCATATTTTTGCTTTCTTTAAAAAGTTTACTTCTTTACAACCTTTCTACCATTCTGAATATATAGACCCGAATGTGTGGTTGCATTTATCTGCTTACCATCAATAGTATAAATAGCAGATGAACCTTCACCATCTGACATAATCTCCGGATTTGTTATTGCCGTAACCTCATTGCCATTCTTGACAGACATCACCTCGTCTGCTGTCAATGAATAATTGTAAATACGGAGATCATCGATATATCCCTTGAAGAGAGGATCCGTCTGGAACTGACTTCTGCCAATATAGTTGCAATGAGGGAGGAAGTCAGAAGGACGAATTGTTATGTCTGTACTCTTGCCAGATTGCTTGCCATCGACATAAAGAGCAACGGATTCCTTGTCGAGAGTTACGGCAAAGTGATGCTATCCTGTAGTCACCTTAGAAGCAGAGAGTATCTGCTCATCACCGCCATTCTTTAAAACGACGCGCATCTGACTGCCATTGTTTGGTGTAAGGAAGAAGTACTGCGTTTGTCCATTGCCAAAGTCAAATAGTCTCGACCATGAACTTGTGCTTCCAATATATGCCCACATGGCTATTGTCATAGTGCTCAACTGCCCTACTGATGGAGGAAGCATAAGATAATTGGAAGATCCATTGAAATTAAGACTGGTCGTACCTTCCTTTACATTTGTTGAGGAATAAGACTCTATTCCATATAGCAAAGCATCATTAACATTCTCTGTGGTGTCATTGACAGATTTCTCGAAAGAGTAATGAGCTATCAAGGCCTTTGCTTCGGCAGGTACCTGTGCAGTGGTTGTCTCAGAAGCAAGAGAGCGGTTGCGAGCCAGGTCTATCGCCTTCACCTTATATATATAGCTGACACCAGGGATAACATCATTATCCACGAACTCTGTACCTTCTATCATTCGACCGATAACATCAATGTCAGATGATCCTTCACGCGAGCGAAGAACTTCGTAAGCAGCTACATCAGTATCTTCACTTGCTTGCCATGAGAGGCGAATGGAACCTGTCTGGGCAAATGAAGAAAGCTGAGTTGGCGCAGCAGGAGCAACGACCTCCATCTTCGGACCTGCAGGCATGAAGCGCCATTTCTGATTATCCGAACCTGTGAATACTGCCTGCTGGATGATAGAATTACTTACGGTAGCGGCATCAGACATCTCTATATATAATCCAGAGTGACGCGAACGAATATACCAATAGTTATCACCAGCATATTCAAGTGCCCACTGCTCGTTATTACCTATCGAACCGGCATATCCTATTATTCTTCCACCAGCGCTCGTGCTCCAATTAAGCAAGTCCATGACCTGAAGAGTATCACGGTTGCTACGGAAGACAAAATATCCAAAGTCACCTCCTACACGGGAATCTACAGGTTCTGCAATCCACTGCATGTGTGTCTGTGGCTTTATAAGGAAACTTGTAGGAGCAAGAAGGGTTCCATTGTCACTTGCTGCATTAGCATATCCAATGCCTCTCTTATTCTTACAATTCATTATCACATACACCCCCTTAGTAATCTGCTCCACAGGAACATCCTCACCGCTAAGAATTTGTATTCTCCTCTCTGCATTCGTCTGTCCTGTCTGATAAGCTGTGCCGCCAGGAATCTCCTGTGAGAAACTATATACAGGACCATAACTGTCGAAATAGACCGGACGATCGGTAGAAATAAGATTGAAAGACGATGTTGTGGCCTGACGCTCGGATGAACCGAGGAATGCATCCGTGGTTCCATCAGCCCGCTTATACACAGCAGCACCTGTCCATGCACTGCTATTCTCGGCATAGCCTATTTCCTTGCCCGAGGTAGAAGCCTTGCAGAACTCACCACGGCAAATTCCTTCCCAACCCCACCATACGCCGGTCTTCACACCATGGTGTATTCCGATGAAGGCTTCCATCGTATTGTGAAGTTCATCGGCTGTGGCCCAGTTACCATCAGAAGTCACGGTATCCCAGAACTTAGTATAGTTATCTAATGAACCAGCCAACTGATGTGTGTTTCCCTCTGTAACGTATGGCTTCACTGCATTATACCAAGAGAGGGCCTGATCGCAATTCAATGTATTGCCGGCACTGATACGTATTCCTGCAAGGTCAGAATCTTCTGAGATGAGTTTTGCAATAGCGTTGAAACTTGCCTGTGTACCTTGATTCCATGCAGTGTAGTCAGGTTCATTGAAAGGTGAAACGGTAATGACATTGAATCCCTTCGAGCGACAATATAACACGGTTGCCTTGATTAGTTTATACCAGTTCTGCGTGTTATTCTTATAATTATTGACGTACGTTGAATTAGTATAGTAAGCATCCTGATCACTATTGAGAATAATATCCTTTACTCCACTGAGGGCAATATGATCAAGGCGTGTCTGAAGTGCAGTCTGCTGAGCCTGTGAAAGATTTCCATCATCATCGAGAAGATCTGTAGTCTGAAATGACACACGACCAACAGAAAGGTTATCCTTGCCTATATAGTTAGTACCACGAACCACATTATCCTCACTATCCCATGCCACATCCATACCCCACTTCACCGGCTGGGCAGGAATAGTACACTGGGCAATATCTGCATCTACACTGAAAGGAACAGGAACAGCATTATAAGCACCGCCCAATAGCCACATGGAAGAATGTGCCACATGTTGCGCAAAAAGTTCCCCTCCTGTCCCTATCATCGAAGACAAGAAGAGAACACTCATTATAATCTTTCTTTCTGTCATAGTGTTCTATAATTACTGAAAAAAACATTCTAAATGAAAAGTGAAAAATGAAAAATGAAAATACAGAATAGTATTTCAAAACTATAAGTCTTTATTCGCAAAACTATAATGTATTATTCATTTTTCATTATTCATTATTCACTTAAAAAGAAGACTTTCCAATCATGCAAATCAATAACCAATCTGGCCCTTCCACTTGATGAACCAGTTGTTCTTATCGGTAAGATCAGCCTTTATGCCTGTAGCCAGACCATTGTTACGATTCTGAATCTTCTTTGAGAGATAAGAAGGATCATCAGCGAAACGACGGAGAGCAACGCGAAGGAGATCATAATAACGATAGCCCTCGAATGCGCACTCGAGTGCCTCCTCATCAACAATCATATCTTCGACCTGCTCCTGTTGCCAGGCAATCTGTTGGAGAGAGTCTGTGATATTGCTATTGTAAGGCATGTCATATGCACCGCTTACCCATCCTGTCCATCCACATCCGCGTTCATGAATACCTACCATACCATGATTCATCTGAGAAACCGTATATACAGAATCTGGTTTCATAACACTGTAACGGGTATCAGGGAATGCGAAGTTGCTTACAAGCATAGTGGAGTCGTTACGATAATAAGGAGTAATATTCTTCTTTATGAAACTATTGTCCACACCTGTTGCAAGAATTGCGTATGCAAAACGTGGATAGCCAGCACGATTGAGTGCTTCTGCAAGGCGGAGATATACAAGACCTCGACGGTAGATATGGATATTACCGAAGCTTGTACGGAACTTACCTATTCTCTGGCCATCAATTTTTTTTCCACTGTTGTCAGTATATGCACCTGTTGTCAGTGTATACTCCACAGGAAGACGAAGGTCACCCTGATACTCATCTGTTGAAGCAGCAACGGTATTGTACTTCTCTGACGTCTCGTCATATCTTACATTTGTCTGACTTCTCGATAGTGCTTTCAGATAATCAGATGGAACAAGACTTACCTCATAATCATCTGAATAAGAGGAATTAGTAAGACCGCGAAGTTCTGAATAATAACCTTCGGATTCAATGGAGTCCATCGGGATGACACTGATAACCTCTGCATATTTAGCTGTCGACTCTGTAACCAACATATTAGACCAATTGTCTGAAGCGGCAGTAGATGACTTCCACTGAACGATGTTAGAAGTAAGTGGATATCCCTCCGAAGTACTCTTGTTGCGGGTATCAAGATAGCTGTAATAGCATTTTGCGGCATCAAGATAGTTGCCAGCCCAGAGATTCAAGTCGCCAAGAATAACATAAAGCGGAATATAGAAGAGTTGGGAAGGTGTACCCTTAATGTCTCCATACCAAGGATAAGTCACTTCATCCATTGCTGCAAGCTGCTGCAGACCATCCTCATTGAGGAAGTAATCACAAATGCCTTGAATATCCTTACGTGGATAATCACGCTCCCCTTCCTCCTTTGTGAGTATCGGTTCAGGCACAAAAGGCACGCTTCCATAAGTAGTGACGAGCTGAAGGTAAGTCCATGCACGAATAGCCTTGATAGCTGCATACTCATTGAGGAAAAGACTCTTTCCGTGACTATCCTCCAACGTTGTATCAGCCTTGGAAATATAGAGGTTACACATATTGATGATAGCATAGTAGTCACGTGGAGAGTTGTACTTATTGCTATCGCCAACCTGGAACAGTGCAACATCACGAAGGTCTGAAGATGTATTTGCATTGATATTCATAAGATCACCACGTACCTCGCCGAGAAGAACTGTGCGATCTGCTATTGCCTGCATCTTGTTCAGCACACCTATCATTGAGTAGATAGTATCGGATGCATCCAGGAGTTGGGCATCCTCGACATTGACGATATGAGTAGAATCAGTGTCGAAGAAGTCCTGACATGATGTCAAAGAGAAAACTGAAAACTGGAAAGTGAGAAGCAGAGCTGCCGCCTTCACAATTTTCCTATATGACAATGTAGTAATCATAATCTAAAATTTATTTCTCAAATTTCTTTATTATAAGTTAATCTTCACACCTGCGAGAATGCTGCGTCCCTGACCGAGACGACCATAATCGATCCCCTGACCAATAACGCTGTTGGTAACAGAGAACTCAGGATCAGTACCGAGATAGTGTGTAAGAGTAAAGAGGTTATTGGCCTGTATCCAGAACTGAAGTCCCTGAAGGAATGTGGAGTTTATAGGGAGGTCATAACTGAGAGTTACGGACTTAAGCTTCAAGTATGAACCGTCCTCAATCCAGCGGTCAGAGCAACGGGAGTTACCCATTGGATCCTGGAATGTGATCTGTGGTACATCTGTTATCTGACCTTCTGCCTGCCAACGGTTTGTGAGTGCTGTTGTCTGGTTCATAAAGCGAGAGCCCGACTCCAGCTGCTGACGCATGTAGTTGTAAACATCGTTACCAAGGCTATAGCTGAAGTTTACGTCAAGCTTTAAGCGCTTGTAAGTAAGAGAAGTGAATATATTGCCATATATGTCTGGATTAGGATCACCAATTACAACCTTATCCTTCTCATTTATCTCATGGTCACCATTCACATCATCAAAGATAACGTCACCGGCACCGAAGTATTTCTTGTCTACGCCGTTGTCGTCAAGGATATAGAGACCTGCTGCCTCAGCTTCTGCTGTAGTAGAGAACACTCCCTTTGTAGCATAGCCATAGAAAAGGTTTGCAGCCTTACCCTCCTGTGTCAGGATCTCTGCGTTATAGATGGAAGTGGTGTAGCCTGTACGACCATCAGAGAGTCCAAGTGAGAGAATCTTATTCTCATAGTGACCTACGCTTGCACCAAGTTCCCATGACCAGTTCTTAGCTGCGATAAGCTTACCATTTACGTTGAAATCGAATCCCTGGTTCTTAAGTTTGCCAGTGTTTGCCCAGTTGCTCTCAATACCAGAAAGCATGCTAAGCTCCTGAAGAGCAAGAAGGTCAGAAGTACGACTGTGGAAGAAGTTGAATGCAAGACCGACGCGGTTGTTTACGATGCGCATCTCAACACCTGCATTGAAACGACGTGTCGTCTCCCACTTGATATTTGTATTACCTATACCCTCAAGAACATAGCCGGTAATCTTATTAAGATATGTAGACGATACATAGTAAGATCTGTTGGCATAGACATCAATATCATCATTACCGCTGATATCATAACCTGCAGTGAGACGGAGATAGTCAATACCATCGACATTTGCGAACCATGGTTCGTTGGTCATTACCCATGAAGCCTGCAATGATGGGAATACACCCCATCGTACGCCGAAGAGTTTCAAGCCATCTGCTTCGCTGCCGAAGCGTGAAGAACCACTGGCAGTAAGGTTGAATTGAGCGAAATAGCGACCAAGGTAATTATAGTTAGCCTGAAGGTACATGTCCATGTTACGCCAAGACTCATCAACACCTGTAGTTGTCTGGTTTGCAGTTGCATTACTTATGAGTGGAGTCTTGTCAGAACCGGTGTTATATCCTTGCTGCATACTGCTGCTATATGT
>R06__coassemble_438_pt1 | contig 15396 bp, 11 predicted proteins | sample R06__metabat2_high_PE_030 | metagenome-assembled genome bin R06 | reverse complement strand
GAGTCTTCACAAACGACATATTATATGTCCTGGCATCGAGATGCAGTTTCGCCTTCAACTTGTCCATATCCATAGGATTGTCGGCAAAGCCTGATGCCTTCACGCAGAAGGCAGTAGGCAACGCTGCCTCGAGTGTCTTGATATCCACATGCTGCAGATTGCCTTTACCTACAGCTTTTACCATCAAGGGTTTATCCGGCCACTTACCAAGGAAATTCTCCGGCATTACACCCGCTGCCAAAAGCAAGTCTCTCTTCCCTATCGAAGCCTCCACATCAGCATCTACCTTACCAGGATTCTTGTCGTCAAAGGCATTGAGGTCCATATCCACGTCAGCAAGCAGACGGGATGCCGGTGTTGCCATCATTCCCTTAACGAGGACTTTCGTGGAGTCCAACCTTATATGCGCGCTAAGACTGTCGAGTGCTATTCCACTCTTCTCCTTCAGTGAGCACTGGCGAATGGCCATGGTAAGATCTGGTGAACAGAAACAGAGTGAATCAATACCTATGTTGACATCGGAAAGGGCGATATGGTTAAAGTCAAGTCCCTTTAACCTGGGTTCGAAGTTATTGTCGTACTTGAGACCGCCTTCCTGCCAGTCAAACTGCTGTACCTGATAGAGTCCTTTGCCGAGATCGAAGAGTCCGCCCTTCGCATTCACCTTCGTCAGGAGGGCTTCCACCTGGAGCGTGTCGCCTGGCATGTGCACCGTGACATCGGTATTCTTTACTGTAAGCTGGTCAAGGTCTATCTTCCAGTAATTCTCGCTTTCTGTAGTGTCCTCCGGTACTGTGTCACTCAGCTCCACATTGACATTGGCATCGGCAATATATGCCTTATTGAGCTTCACGGTCTCTGCATTGAGATCGATTCCATGACTCTCAATGGTGAGAGTGCCAAGTGTGCCTTTCACTCTTGCCTGTGGAATAAACTGTGAGGTGTTTACCTTAAGATCATAGATATCGAAGCGGTCTATCTCTACGTTGCTCTTCAACAATGGGAGCAACTGTACATCGGCCACAAGGTGCTTCAGGTCTGCAATAGTATCCTTCACCTGCGGAAGACTGTCATTCTGCTGAATGACTTTCACGTCATCTACTCCCAAATCAAGAGGAAAGACGAGACGCACTTTTCCCACACTGATGTCCATCCCCATCTCTTCTGAAGCATAATCCGCAACAGTATGTACCGCCCAATTCTGTATAGGTGGCAGATAGAGTGCAACTGCGAGCAGTGCAAAGAGTACAAACGGAGTGAGCAATATTCCTATTACCCACTTTGCGGTTTTCTTCATCAGGATACTTTATTTTAGGGACAAAGATACAGTAAAAAAGGGACACAGCAAAGGAATTTCACATTTTTTCTTTGAACATTCAGCAAAAAGGCGTATCTTTGCGAAAAATTTATAAGGCAAATTTCAAGTACGGAGTTTAAGAAGTTAAGGAGTTAAAGGAGTTAAGACGACACCTATATGGACTGTAAACGCAATTAAGAGTATCGTCTTAACTACATAACTCCTTAACTACATAACTCCTTAACTACATAACTCCTTAACTACATAACTACATAACTCCTTAACTACATAATAAAAAAAGCAATGCAAGTAGTTTACGAAGATAACCATATCATAATCGTATCGAAATCGACTGGCGAGATTGTCCAGGGCGACAAGACTGGCGATGTCCCTTTGTCAGAAACGGTAAAGGATTACATCAAGTTTAAGTATAACAAGCCGGGCAATGTATTTCTCGGCGTGGTTCACCGCTTGGACCGTCCTGTCTCGGGCCTTGTGGTCTTTGCGCGTACAAGCAAGGCACTGAGCAGGCTCAATGAGATGTTCCGTGTGGGTGATGTGCACAAGACTTACTGGGCTATCGTAAAGAATCGTCCAGAGATTGAAGAGGCTACACTTACGCACTGGATAGTCCGCAACGAGAAGCAGAACAAGTCATACGCTTATGACCATGAGGTAAAGGATTCAAAAAAGGCTGTACTGCATTACAAGGTTATCGGTGCGTCGGTCAACTACACTCTCGTAGAGGTTCAGCTCTTCACTGGCCGCCACCATCAGATACGCTGCCAGTTGGCTAAGATCGGCTGTCCTATTAAGGGCGACCTCAAATATGGTGCTCCGCGCAGTAATCCTGACGGCAGCATCTCACTTTTATCCCGCCACGTGGAATTCGTTCACCCTGTCTCTAAGGAAAACATAAGCATCGATGCCCCACTCCCTGACGACAACCTGTGGAAGTCTTTCGGTGCGGAATAGGAATACGCAAAAAAGCAGAAGTGCCCCTTCTACCTGATAATGACAGGTAGAAGGGGCACTGTTATTATGTAATATGACTGTGATTACATATTCATACCGCCATCGATCTGGATAACCTGACCGCTTACATAGCTTGACATGTCAGAAGCAAGGAAGAGACAAACGTTAGCAATATCCTCTACCTGACCACCACGGCGAAGTGGAATCTTCTTCATCCAGTCCTTACGGATTTCCTCTGGGAGCTGTGCTGTCATTGCTGTCTCGATAAAGCCTGGAGCTACAGCGTTAGCACGCACGCCCTTAGGACCGAGCTCCTGAGCAATAGACTTAGCAAGACCTATCATACCTGCCTTGGAAGCAGAATAGTTACACTGACCTGCATTACCGTGAACACCTACTACTGATGCCATGTTGATGATAGAACCACCACGCTGACGAAGCATTATTGGTGAACAAGCGTGGATAAAGTTGAAGGCTGACTTCAGGTTTACGTTAAGAACTGCGTCCCACTGTGCCTCTGACATACGAAGCATAAGACCGTCCTTTGTGATACCAGCGTTGTTGACGAGGATATCGATTGAACCGAAATCAGCATGAATCTGCTTTACTACAGCCTCTGTCTCAGCAAAGTCTGCAGCATTACCTGCATATGCGCGGCATGTCACGCCAAGTGCCTCTATCTCTTTGCGAGTAGCCTCAAGGCCTGCCTTCATATCGTCATTCAGTACGAGATCAGTAAAAGCTATGTTAGCTCCTTCCTGAGCAAATTTCATAGCAACGGCCTTGCCGATACCACGTGCAGCACCTGTTACAAGTGCTGTCTTTCCTGTTAATAAACCCATTTGTTTTTTCAATAAAATTTATAATAATTATAATCTGTATTCATGCGAGAGTAAAAAGATGCATGAGCAACAGGGAATCAGTGGGTGTCTCTGAAAACACCTTTGCCTAATGCTCCGTAAACAAACTTCCTTACAAGTGGACGACTTGACTCATCTGTTATCCCCTGACCTATCCTACCATAGATATAAGGAACTTCAAGACCTTTTATACAGTAATGAGTAATATCTGCCACAAGGTCTATGTTGTCGATATCAAACTCGCCATAAGCCTTGCCACTCTCATATACCTTCCGCAATATGGATATCTCATCGGCATCAAACTTCTTACGGACTTTCTCCACCATCCATATATTACGGAAAAACTCAGCTCGAAGGTTGCCATTACGTACAACAGTCTCACGTATCATATTAAGATGCGTATAAATCAACTCGATGATCTTATCTTGAGGACGTATCTTACGCGCAGCAACTTCATCAAGCTTCTCCGACAAACGCTCAAGTTCTGACTCAATAACGGCAGAGTATATATCCTCCTTCTTGTTGAAGTAGGTATATAAGGTGCGGCGCCCTTTTCCTGATGCCTGAGCTATATCATACATCGTTGTGCCTTCGAGGCCATTCTTGGCGAACAGCTTACGAGCCACATCCACAAACGTTTGTTCTGTTTTACTTATCGACATAGTACATAATTTTTATTTTTGCACATTGCATAATATATGTGCAAAGATAGAAAAAATATGTGAAACCGACAAATTTAATCAAACTTTATTGATTAATAGCAAGAAAAATATACTACCATAGTAAAAAAACACGCAAAACATTTGGTAGTTAGATAAAATAGTAGTACCTTTGCATCGCAATTCAGGAGACATCCCTACAAATTGCAATGGTTAACATCGCGGAGTGGAGCAGTTGGTAGCTCGCCAGGCTCATAACCTGGAGGTCGTTCGTTCGAGTCGAGCCTCCGCAACTAAAATTAAAGCATAGGACTTAAGTCTTATGCTTTTTTATTATGCCTAAATGCATAATGACATTCATGACAACGCTCCCAGACAACCAGAACATACTTAAAGCAGAGTCTATAAATTAAGAGAATTGTATACTTTTAGGCGCGATAGAACTTACATGGAAGACATTGCGTCAATAAAAACACACATAGGGCATCAACAATTAATCCCGCTCCATTTGCAAATTGCAAACGAAGCGGGATTAAGAAATTATAGTTTTCTAAGATTTAATCTTCATCAGAGTCCCAAAGAGAACCATGTCTCTTTGCGTTGAACTCACCTCCTTCAGGCAAATTGCCTGCATTGCCTGCATCAGCCGCACCAGTATCGTCCCCTGTATTAGTTACATTTTCATTGGATGCACTAAGCAGACTCAGGTTCAACTTATCAGCGAGGCGTGCAGCTGTTGGGATATTATAAATCTTTTTCATATGTCAACCTAATTTACTTACTTTACAATATATTTCTTTCCATTCACTACATATACACCAGCGTTAAGGTCGAATGACTTCGAACCATTTACCTTACCGCTATAAACGACAGCACCTGATACAGAAGCGATGCGAACATTAGCATCTGCAGCAGAAACAGTAAGCTTTCCAGCCTCGGCAACAACTGCCAACTGAGACTCACCTTTCGCTGAGTCAATACCTGTTGTTTCAGCATTAAATTCAGTATCTTCCTCCATAGCATCCTCAAAGATGCGGAATGTAGGCTTAGCTGAAGAGAACTCTGAGTCAGAAAGGAAGAACATACCGCGGAAAGGAGGAAGCACAGCAACCTTACCTGCCTTCACGAAGTCGCCATTGGTAGCAAAACCATAAATAGCACCGCCAGTGTAACTATCCATTGTCTGACCTGATACATAAGTTCCAGCAAACGTGCAACCTGTAGCATCTGATCTGTCAAGAGAGTTAGACGAGTTGATAACACTAGGCTTTACATTACCTGTATAGCATGGAGTAGCCTCCACATTAACTCCACCGGAAACTTCAAAACCAGTAAATGCCTCATTAGCATTCAAGATATATGGCATGTTAGCCGTAAACGCACCAGTATACTGGAACTTAACAATCTTATCTGAAGTATAGTCATATACATAGGCTATACGGAATGGAACTTCGGTACCCTTTGATGTCATGGAATACTCAGATCCATTCACAACTATCTTACTTGTTGCTGTTGTGCTGAATGGCATCACGATAGTAGCAAACTGTCCCTTAGTGAATGAACGACCAGAGTATGTAACTGTTCCTGTAACCTTAAATGCATAAGGAGCGAAGAAATTCTTCTTGTCATAGATAACGAGGTTCTCACATGTGTTGCCAACAACTACATTTGAGCCAGTTGCCGTTATGCCACTTGGCAGATAGAGAAGGCAGTTACCAGGAAGACCTGTAATCTCTCCAAGATCAGTCTCCTTGAAAGACAAATTGCTACCAGTGAGATCAATGAAGCATACATTTGTGCTGTTTGCCAACTGATTAATAAGTACCTTCAAAGAAGCCTTTGTTATAGTTCCGGAAGGAACCTGTCCTAAAGCATCGTCTGTATAACTGATAATATTAGAGATGAGATGATGGTTATTGTCAGTTCCCTGAGTTGCACCTGTAAACACAAGTTTGTTGGTATTGTCATTGCCAAGGACAATGCCATCTGTCTCTGTAATCGAGTTAGTGTAAAGAGTCACATACGTCACATTTGCAAGAGCATTGCTTGCAATAGAAGTCGCATTATCACTCAATTCATACTCTTTTCGTGAAGAATAAGAACCGGTTGCTGAACCAGGAACTGCTACCAACTTAGCGCAGTCTGTAGTATAAAGGAACCCGTTGGAGTCAACGCTGAACTTGCTGCTATTATTCGTTATTGTCTGCAAAGAAGTTGCATTTGCAAATGCACCATCAGCAATACTGGTTATTGTGCTACCAATAGTTACTGAAGTCACACCCTCCCAAGGAAGACCGGTTGGAATAGCAGTATAATTGAAGTTCGAAACCTTATATTCCTCAACGGTATTTACATATGCATATTTGATCATGGTTATAGTATAAAACGCATAAACATATTTACCACGACCGCCAGACTGAATCTTTGTCAAATAATAGTGATAATCACCTTCATAGCCCCAATTTGACCATTCATCGTATGTATAAGATTCGCCCCATCCATAGAATGTGGCATTAGCATATGCTGAATTGTTCTTAATATCTGAAGCGCTTAAAATATCCGAACGTGATCCCTCAAGATAAGCGTCACACTTTGCCCAATTCTGAGTATAAGTCTCACCATCATCCTCCAGGTCATAAACATCTTCGTCACCTTCCTCTGACGAAGTGGTCGTCATGAAACTGTAATTACCATTGTTTTCCGACCAACCTTCCAACACTATACCACTAATACCGCTGAAAGATGAAACCGTCAAATTATAATTGGTTGTGGTCGTCTTATGTACATCACTGGTTACCTTGACAGTTACTGAGCCCGTACCGTTTTCTGTCGACAAGCCAGACACCGAAACCTGATTAGCTTCGCTTGAGTTAATTACTGTAGACGAATTGACTTTGGTGCTTGAATAAACGACATTTCCCCTTTGAATCTCAGTTGTCTGTCCGAATGCGATAGCAGAGCACATGCAACTGAACAAGAATAGCAATAAACTCTTCTTCATAATTTTATCTTTTTTATATATTTTCTAATAAACAAGCCAGGAAGCAAAGGATTTTTGCCCATTTTATGTCTTTTGGTTTAGTACAGACACTATTTCCCCGGATTTTGTTTGCAAATTTACTAAGATTTTATGTATATACGTTAGTTAGAATTGTTAAATATACTTAATTTAACTTTTTCCTTGAAAAAGAGTAAGTTTCCATGGCTCTTATTATCGCGTGATGCGCACGGAATCACATAGAAATATCATGGATATTGTAATCTTAACTCTATCGTCTTACGGGAAATTCGCTAGCGAATTGGATGTAATATCAATGCTTTTGCATGAAATTCGCTAGCGAATTCTGAGTAAAATGGATGCTATTGTCATACAAGAAGACAGAAGCACGGGACAAAGCGGTCATTCTTTGCACTATGACAGTGAATGATTGTTTATGTATTCCTGTACTATGTCCTTGTAGGTGTCGGATATCGGAATGAAGTTCTCTCCGTAGACAAACCGGAAGCGGTCGATAGACTCTGCCAATGGCACATGGACTATATATGACCTGTGAACGCGCATGAACTCCGGATTTGGCAGTGTTTCTTCAAGCAGTCGCATATTCATCAAGCACATCACCGGCTTGCGGGAATTACGGAGCTGTATACGGACATAATCCTTCAGACCTTCTATATAAAGGATATCGTCAAAATCCACTCGAACCAACTTGTAATCACTTTTCACATAAACAAAACGGTCGCGACCGTATGTTGCCTGACGCGTTACCGACACCTGTCGCTGTAATGCCTTGTCGGCAGCTTTCAGGAAGCTCTCATAGGCTATTGGTTTGAGAAGATAGTCAACGGTATTGACCTTGAAACTGTCTACGGCATAACGGTCAAAAGCCGTAGTGAAGACAATCATCGTTTGCGGAGAAAGTATTGTGGCAAACTCCAGACCGCTCAACTCCGGCATCTGTATATCAAGGAACAGCAGATCTACTGGTTCGGTGCGCAGGGTACGCATAGCCTGTACAGCACTGTTGTACACTCCGATAAGATTCAGGAAAGGAGTCTTACGGGCATAACTTGCCAGAAGGTCGGCTGCAAGTGGTTCATCGTCTATTATAGCACAGTTAAGTATCATATATCTGTTTCGTTTTATGATTAAGAAAAACACGAGGTTACCAGAGGATTATCTCTGAGTGATATAGTCCATCCACATCCGACACACCGCAAGTCCATTTGTGATGACCGCCATAGGTCACTTCCAAACGCTGGCGTACCTGCTGAAGACCTATACCGTGACCACTGTGGTCATTCTTCGTCTTCGGAAAATTAGAATTGACTATATTACACCTCACAATATGTTGTCCTTCCGGAACACCTTCAAATTCAGATGCAGAATCATAGCTTGACAATGAAATCATTATCTGACTGTGCTCCGTACTGCTTACTCCATGTTTAAAAGCATTCTCAACAAGGGAGATAAACAAAAGCGGAGCTACCATTGTCTTATCATCATCGGCAATGTCAATATCAAGATTCACACTCACATTAGCAGCCAGGCGCAGGCGCATCAGGTCAACGTACGACTGGATAAAAGCCGACTCTGACTTCAGACTGACCATCTGCTCCTGATTGTCATAAAGCATATGCCGGAGCATATTGGAGAGCTGCATGATGGCTGACTGTGCGCGCTCGGCACTGATTGCAGTAAGTGCATAGATATTGTTGAGTGTATTCAGAAGGAAATGTGGTGAGATCTGCTGGCGCAGTCCTTTAAGCTCTGCATCTCGGCGAGCAACTTCTGCTTCCTGTCTCTGCTGGTTAAGCAATGCGGCATGAGTCGTCATTCGTATACTGTATGCAGCAAGAACAGCAATAAGTATGTTCCACGCATCACGCAAGACACTGAAGAAATGGAAGAGTCCCATCGGTCCTTCCCGCTGTTCATGAAATGCCGGTGGCTCAATCCTTGAGGCATAGAAATGTCCGAACTCATACCATCTCCAGAAAAAGAGGAAGACACAGAATATTACAAGCATCACACCGTTCCAGATCCAGTACGTCGCTTTCTTCTGATTCTCCAACCAGCGTGGGATGAAGAGAAGATAGTTCAGATAGAATGCTATAACCATAAGTAATGGCATGAGACACTTGAGCAGATAACTCTGAAGGGTTATCGGCTCATTAGGTCTTTGGAACATCAATGGCAATAGCAGCATGGCTGCTATTGCTATGACATGTATTAGTCGTGATGTCTTCATCTGTAATACAGGAAAAAAACGTCAGAAGCAGGGCTTACTCGTAACGGATAGCTTCAATTGGATCCATACGGGCTGCCTTACGGGCTGGGAAGTAACCGAAACCGACGCCAATGATGGTACATACGATGAAACTTACGGTGATACTCCAGCCTGGTACGCTTGTTGGCAAATGGAAAAGAAGCGTAGCGAGACTCGCTATTATCTCTCCGAGTATGATACCAAGAATACCTCCCGTCAACGATATTATTATTGACTCGATAAGGAACTGGTTGCTGATATCAATGCCACGGGCGCCCACTGACATACGGAGACCTATCTCCTTAGTGCGCTCTGTCACTGACACAAGCATGATATTCATGATACCAATACCTGCTACGAGGAGAGAGAAGGCTGCAGCTACTACAAGGATAATGGTGACGGTATCCATTGTTGACGACATGGTCTCCATCATCTCTTGCTGCGAACGGATGGTGAAGTCATCACTTTCGCCACTGTCATCCTTTATCTTGTGATTGGTTCGAAGCACCTCTGTCAGTTCTTCTATAGCCTGATCGGTCATTTCCTCTGTGATGGCAGAGCAGTTGATGCTGGAGAAATAGGTCTGTGCTGCAATGCGCTTCATGACCGTGGTATACGGTGCAATGATGACATTGTCCTGGTCCATGCCCCAACTGTTGTATCCCTTAGACTTCAATACGCCACAGATACGGAATGGAATACTCTTGAAACGTATCGTCTTGCCTACAGGTTCTCCACCATTAGGGAAGAGTTCGTCTACAATCGTCTTGCCTACAAGACACACCTTAGCACTCTTTTTCTCATCTTCCTCGGTGAAAGCGACACCGTCCTCTACCTCCCACTGCTTGATATCCATATAATCAAGCGACTCGCCGTATACGGTGGTATTGGTATTGTTGGCACCGTAGATTGCCTGACCGCTGGCGGAGACTTCCGGAGACACATAGGTAACGTATTTCTTATTGGCAAGGATTGATTCATAATCTGCCATCTTCAGTGTCTGCATGGAAGATGGATCCTGACGCACACCTCCCATCATGTCAGCACCCGGACGAATCATTATCACATTCGTTCCCATCTGGGAAATGTTCTTACGGATACTCTCCTTCGATCCCTGTCCTATGGCCATCATCACTATCACGGCAGCGACACCAATGATAATACCGAGCATTGACAGGAAGGAACGGAACTTATTGTTAAGTATAGCCCTGAAGGCAACTTTGAATAAATTTATAAAACTCATATGAATGCCCTTTTAATCATCAACTGGCTTTGGCAACTTTGCGAGTGCCTCTGCTGCTGAAAGAATATTAGTGTTGACAACATCCTCTCGTATCTTTCCATCACGAAGGTTGATGTTACGGCTGGAATACTGCGCTATCTCCGGATTGTGGGTAACGAAGATGATAGTATGACCTTCCGCATGCAACTTCTGGAAGAGTACAAGCATCTCGAAAGACGTACGCGTGTCAAGGTTACCTGTTGCCTCATCTGCAAGAATGACTGCAGGATTGTTGACCAAGGCACGTGCAATGGCTACTCGCTGCATCTGTCCGCCTGACATCTGGTTGGACTTATGATATAGCCGTTCACCAAGTCCCACCTGAGTAAGTGCATCAATAGCAGCCTTGCGGCGCTCTGCTGCATTATAGGTTTTATTATACATGAGAGGCAGTTCTACATTCTCCACCGACGTAGTCTTGGCAAGGAGGTTATAGTTCTGGAACACGAAACCAATCTTACGGTTACGAAGACGTGCACGCTGACTGCGACTCATCGTTCTGACGCTGACGCCATCAAGATAATACTCTCCTGACGTTGGCGTATCGAGACAACCCAACTGGTTGAGCAGCGTTGACTTGCCGGAGCCGGATGTTCCCATAATGGTGACGAACTCTCCTTCGTAAATCTTGAAGGAGATGCCGCGCAATGCGTGGACAGTCTCTGAACCGACAACGAAATCACGCTTCACGTTGTCAAGTTCGATGACGACTTTTCTGTTATCTTCTTCCATAGCCTACTTCTTTGTGTCTGCTGACTCTTTACTGTTTCCGCTCTTTTTTCCTGGAGGGCCTGGCATGAATGGATTGCTTTCATCATCTGAATCTTCATCCGATGCTGCTGCAGCTACCTGATTGAAACCGGTAATAACCTGCTGACCTACCTTCAGTCCGCTGGTGATTTCTGTAAGAGTGCCATTTGTGATACCAGTAGTAACGGCGATGGCCTTAAGATTAATGCCTTCCTTAACCCACACCTTTGTCTTGCTGTTGCAGTCAATGATCTTACCACCTGGCTGAAGCATTGTCTCGAGTGGAGTGAAGCGGAGGGCTGCTACTGGTACCGCATTGACATTATCCTTCTCCTGGGTGAAGATGGTAACGTTGGCTGTGAGACCTGGCTTCAACTTAAGATCGGAGTTTGGTGCTGATATAACTACTTCGTAAGTTACGACATTATTGGTTGTAGTAGCTGACTGACGTACCTGTGTCACCTTTCCTTCGAATGTGTCATCTGGATATGCGTCAACAGTGAAGGAGACGCGTGCACCCTGATGTACTTCGGCGATGTCGGCCTCGTCAACGTCTGCAACAACCTGCATGTTAGTAAGGTCCTGAGCTATAGTGAAGAGTTCTGGCGTACTGAAGCTTGCTGCTACGGTCTGACCTTCCTCAACTGACTTACTCAGCACAACACCATCAATAGGTGATGTGATTGTTGCATAACCAAGGTTAGTCTGTGCACGCTGTACACTCTCCTGAGCTGTCTTTACACTTTGGCAGGCACGGTCGTAGGAAAGCTTTGCATTCTCATAGTCGTCTGCAGATACGAGTCCTTTCTTATACAGGGTCTGGTAACGAGTAAAGTTTGCTTTCTGATAAGTGAGGTCACTCTGCGAAGAACTGAGGTTTGCCTTTGCAGTAGTAAGTTCTGACATGAGGTTAGTCTTATCGAGTTCGGCAATTACCTGACCTTTCTTTACAACACTGTTGTAGTCGACATAAAGATGACTTACTATACCACTTACCTGTGTACCTACAGTGACACTGGTTACTGGCTCTATAGTACCGGTTGCAGTAACACTGTTTGAGATTGTTGTATTCTGAACCTTAGCTGTATCAAAACTTACCTTTGCTTCTTTCTTTGAGCCGAACAGGAAAAAGGCTACTATACCAATTACGACAACGGCAACAATGCCGATTATCATTTTACTGTTTATCTTTTTCATATTTTATTTCTGATAAAATTCCAACATTTTAATATTTAAGATTGTCATATACTTGCTCTGCAACTCACTTTGTTCGGCAGAGAGAAGGCGTGACTTGCCTTCCTGAAGTTCAACTATATTCTTCAGACCAAGGCGGAACTGCTCACTCAGAAGGTCATAGCTTGCCTGTGCGCTCTCGGTACTTACCTTTGCTGCCTTGAACTGACTCTGATTGTTCTCTGCCTGAATCCAATAGTTCTCAATTGTACTGTATAGGGTTGTCTCCTGATCCTTAATATCAAGGAGAGCTTCCTGACGACTTATCTCTGCCTTATTGATGGCCGTCTTTGACTGGCGCTGGTCCAAAATAGGAACGCTCACACTCACTCCTGCAGCAACACTTAAATTAGACTTCATTTGGTTTCCCCAACCATAATCACTCTGACTGGTTGTATTGGTACCGACACTTGCATTGACACCGACGGTTGGATAACGCTGAGCCATTGCCATCTTCTTACTGAGTTCGCTTGACTCAACAGCTAACTTAAGGCTTTTCAATTCCGGGCGATTCTCAAGTGCAGAACTGTAAACACTCTGAAGATTAGGGATAGGTGCAAGGGCCATTGCATCTGTGGCATCAGTCTCTGCCACTTCGAACTCTTCTGAAGAAGTAATCTGCAGAAGCTGCTTCAGTTGGCGCTTATAATTACGTGCCTGACTCTCTGCAGATACAACATTGTACTCATCCTGAGCACGCTGGGCAGTCAACTGCATAAGGTCTGCTTTACTCATCTTGCCAACTTCAACCATTTCCTTACCACGGTCTTCATTCACCTTGGCAAATTCTAATGTCTCCTTCTGAACCTTTATATTCTCTTCGGTATACAGAATCTGAACATAGAGCTGTGCTATCTGCTCCTCAATGTTCTTTGCCGTAGTCAAAGAGTCTACTGCATACTTCTGCAGAGAGAGTTCATTAAGTTTCACTTGGTTCCTGTTACGGCCACCATTCCAAACTGTCCAGTTGCCAGCAACTGAGTAACTTCCATTGTAGAATACTTTATCCACACTGGAGGTAACATTGCCATTGGTAACTGTTGCCTGTCCGACATTTGGGAAAGGACGATAAGAAATACCCTGATTAGTCGATGCACTTAAATCAGGAAGAAGCGCAGCCTTTGACTGCAACAGATCCTCATTTACCGACTGACGCTGCAAACTTGTCTTCTGCAAGGATATATTGTTCTGCAAAGCATAGTCAATACATTCCTGCAATGTCCATCTCTTCTGCGAATTGGCAGAAAGAGCCATAGCCAAGGCAACGCAACTGATTATAATTTTCTTCGAATTCATATTCATAGTGATAATTAACGATATCGTGGACAAAAGTAATCAATTTATCGGAAAACCCAAAATATATAATTCAGTTTTGTCTATATAAGATAAATGTTGTACGTCAAAATCCCGGTTTTAACATCTTTTGGCAATACAGCGACTACAGAAATAAGAAAAGCCGTCTTACCAGCAATAGGTAAGACGGCCAGATATATATAATGAAGAATGTTTTATCTTCTACGCTTGGCAGTAGGTTTTGCATATTTCTTACAAATATCATAAATCTGCTGACCGGTTCCATAAGTAGCATCGTAGTTCATCATAATCTGAGCATACTTCATAGCAGTCTGATACTTATCATTATAGAAATAATGGATAGCAAGATACTGAGCAGCTTGTGATATATAAGTCTCGTCGGAGGTTGTCTTCAGCATATTGGTATCCTCCAGCTTAAGAAGATGTTCAAAGATCTGAACAGCACGACCTGACTTTGGATTACCTCCTGTATCAACATTCTGCCATATCATCACACCATGAAGATAATATACCTGAGGCACATTGCTATCGAGTGGAAATTCACGCTCTATTCTCTGGAAGAGGTCAAGAATCTTATTCAGCGTAATCTGCTTCTCAAGACTATCCTTCTGCTCATTCATCTGAGAGATATATACCTGAGACAAGCTGATCAAGTCATAAATAGAAGCGCTGTCCTTCTGCTCCATTGCATAACGCTGAATCTCAGCAGCAGCCTCATAATTACCTCGCTGGGTAAATGCTTCAACGACACGACCTGTAACCTTTTTCAAATCTCCTACAGATGAAGCGATACCTGTACGTACTGCATAAGGAATCGACATATCATCTATCTGCTGCATACCGAGGTCTATACCCTTCTGGATATTATCAACACCTTCATGATATTTGCCAAGACTGAAGTCAGCACTTGCCAATGCCTCATAGTCGAATGGATAGTAACGGAAATGTGTCTTTGCTGTATCTGACTTGTTGAACAAATCGTCGGCTGCCTGCAGAGCTTCCTCATAACGCTCAAGTTTGTTCAGAGCATTCATACGATAACGGTTAAAGCCTGGATCACTTGCATCCTGCTTATGACCGAAATTGGCTACGTCAAGGAGCTTCTCACGATAAGAAGTCTTGGCATCATTATCCTTATCTACTGTTGCAGTCGTCTCGAGCAGACCACAGAAACCACGCAACTGCTCTGTTGTCATCTGGTCATAACCTACAATTTCGTAGGAACTGATAGCCTCCTTAAGCAGGTTTATCTTATTATCTGTAGTATCCTTCTTAGCTATTGCATATTGTATGCCTGCAATAGTTGCATCAATAGGAAGGTCAGGACGTGTCTCCTTCAACTGAAGATATACCTGAAGAACACTGTCTGGATGAGTCTCCGACTCAAGAGCTGCATAGTAATCATATGAATCAGGATAGAGAGGATTCACCTCTATAGCCTTCTGATAATACATGATAGCAGTATCACGATATGCCTCATTACCCTCAAAATGCTTGTAACGATACTCACACTGACGACCGAGAAGTATATATGAAGGTGCAAAATCCCTCTGAAGCTTCAAAGCCTTCATTGCATACTGCTTAGTCTTATCATAGTTCATATTCATATTGTATGCCTCGGCAATGCCCAACATAACGTCAGGATTCTTTGAATTGGCCAAAGCAATACGATATGCGAGAGAATCTGCATAGTTCGAGAACTCTTTGATAGTCTGAGCAAGGGCAGTTGTCATTGCCTTGATATCAGTCTGTGCAGACG
>R06__coassemble_435_pt1 | contig 15479 bp, 11 predicted proteins | sample R06__metabat2_high_PE_030 | metagenome-assembled genome bin R06 | reverse complement strand
GTCTATATTTTCTTAAATAATCTATACTCTTTATTTAAAATAAGTTATCTGCTTTCGGTCACCGACATGAAGAAAATGCGGTGTGACCAATCATCCCTTCTTATTGCTCTACTCATACATAGACAAAGTTCATTTGCCAGAGAGAAGCTGAAGCATCGGAATCTCGAATGAACCGCGATGCACCTTTATCAGTTCCTGATGCTCAAGCAGATGTAAAGCCTGCGACACTTCGAGTCTTGAGCATCCAAGCTCACGTGCCAGTGTCTTCATCTGAATATTCACGACCTTATGGCCAGCAGGATAGACGCATCTGTCTTTCACAAAGCGTATTATCCTCTGCTCAATGACATCGCTCTGCTGGTGCCAATACTGTGAGACAAGGCGCTGGTTGGCCGTTGTAACGGCATTCATGAAATTGATGCGGAATGTCATTGAGACATTCATCAACCGTTCCACCATCTTCTTCTCTATACGCATCACCTCACATGATGTCTGCGCAATGAAGTCAGAGGTATATCGCTGGGTCATTCCGTATATTCGCTCTGGCTGGATTGTCATTGGTGCATGGAGCAATTCGTCAATACTGTACGCCCCATCATCGGAGAAGGAACGGCAATCGAACATTCCCTTGGTTACGATGACGATGCAACCGCATGGTTCACCCCGCTTTACTATCGCAGCCCCACGCCGTACACTTGACAGGGCAATGGAAGCATCATCCTGTATGACGTCCATCTCGCTCTTTCCCATACCGAGAAACAGCGGGAGAGAAAGGAGTTCTTCTCGTCCGTAGTTCATCGCACCGCTACTCTGACACTTTATCTTTCAGCTCAGGCGAGAACCATACCGAATTCTTTCCTTTCGCATCGGAATATATGAAATACACCATCAGTTCCGGATGATGCTCAAGCACTTTCCTGGCGCCGTCAAGACCAAGAACCATGAATGAAGTGGCATAGGCATCTGCCGTGGCGCAGTCATTGGCAATGACAGTCGCAGAGAGTATGTTATGCTGCACGGGCATTCCTGTCTTCGGATCTATCGTATGCGCATATTTCTTGCCGTCCTTATAATAGAAGTTACGGTAGTTGCCACTGGTTGCCATCGCCTTATCGGTGAGGTTCAGAACCGTCTGGAGTTCCGTATTGGTACTGAGGGAATCGTCTGTAGGCTTTGTAACGCCTATGCGCCAAGGCTGACGCTGGGAGTTCCGACCACACGTAACTATCTCTCCTCCTATCTCTACCATAAAGTTACTGATGCCTTTTGAGCGCAGGAAATCAGCCACGACATCAACAGCAAAACCCTTTGCCACGGCGCTGCAGTCAAGCATGATACGCTTGTCGGCCTTTACGACACGGCCATTAACGAGGCTTACCTTGTCGAAGCCTATTATAGAGCGCAGGCTGTCTATGACATTCTTGTCGGGATTCACACCCTTCTTGAAACCGAAGCCCCATACATTGACGAGAGGTGCCACGGTAATATCGAAAGCACCGCCTGACTCCTTGTAAACCTGGGAGGATACAGCAAAGACACGCAGGAACATACTGTCAAGGGTGACAGACTCATTCTTGTTAATCTTGGAGATGACAGACTCGCTATTGAACATAGAAAGGGAGTTATCCACTTTCTTCAATTCTGCCTCTATCTCTGCCTTCAGATTCACTTCGCTCTGGTAAGTGATGTTGTATACCGTACCGAAGACAAAGCCGGAGTCCTTCTGGTACATCGCCTCTTTCTTTGACATTGATATGAGTGCCGCAACGACAACTGCCAATACAAGTATCGGAAGCAATATCTTTATTCGCTTAGCCTGTGAAGTTCTCTGTGTCATTCTTGATTTATTGTCTAAAGTTCGAAAGTTAGATTGAACGTTCCGCCGAGTCTTGATTTTCCAGAACGACCATAACCTGGGACATACCACACGTCACCAGTGGAAACGTCGCTCATCGCAATACGGCGTCTGTACCTGACACTCCAGCCCAAACGTACCGGACCGTATATCTTGGCATCAACGGCAAAGACGCCCTCTGCCCAGTGGCAACTGCATTTCTCATCCGTCACCTGGTATGTTGCCTCACCACCCCATACGGGATCAGTCACTCCAGGATGGCTGACGTCAAACTTGAACGAAGTGAAGGCATAACGGAGACCAATGTAGATGCGATAGTCATCATGCTTGTTCTTCATAACATTAAAGTCGCAACCTATTCGGCCATAAGGAGCACGGGCCTTAGTCGAGAGTCCCGTCACTGCATCATCCTCATGATCCGAATCACCCACGCCCATTTCCAGTACCGGGAAGTAGCGGTCCTTAAGATTAACATGAAGCGCGGCCTCATACTGACCATAGTCACTCAACTGACGCTGCGCAGCACCAAAGAGATCGACACTGAGGGAGAGTCCACGAAACAGAGCCGTTGTATCCGGCTCTGCCACACGAGGTCTCTTCTGGGCAGCAGTCTGCATTGCGGGCAGCAAGCTACAGAGAAGAGCGAAGGCGTATATGGAAATGTACTTGAGTCGTATCATTGGTTACTTTATTGTTATTTACTATCACTGTATCGATAAACTCATGCGTCGAGGAAACGCCCAGAATAGTATGGTTATAACGCGGGGTACAGTCCACGCTCTCAAAGACCGGTTCGTTTGTCTTGCTGACATATACCACATCGGATGCAACAGCTGCGTAGGTTGAATCGGAAAGGATAAAATGCAGTTCGTCTACATCCTGAGCGTAACTCATCGGGAGACTGACAGAGGATACGTTACCTTGCAGGTTTATCAGCGTAGTATCCTGCCCATCCGACACACGAGGTGTGGACACCGTAAGATAATAGCCTAATGCCACCCTGTTATCATTGCCATCATACATAGCATAATTGGAAATAACCTTACTGTTGAAGGCACAGTCTATGGATGAGCAACCTGCCAGCGTAAGAACCGACACAACCGCAAGAGCTACTTTCCGCATCTTATCTCCTCCGATATCTGATAATCATTACGATTCTGGGAAGAACGGCTCACAAGGTCACCAATAAAACCGGCGAGAAACAGTTGCGTGCCAATCATCATCATCGTAAGAGCGATATAGAACCAAGGGCAATCTGTGACAAGGCGGCGTGGGACACCATTATACAGGTCTATAAGTTTGTCAGCACCGATAGCGAAAGCTGAAAGGAAGCCAACCATGAAGACGAGCGTACCTAAGAAGCCAAACACGTGCATAGGTTTGCGGCCAAAGGTTGAGAGGAACCACAGCGTCATCAAATCAAGATAACCATTGACAAAACGGTTCCAGCCCATAAACTTCGAGGTACCGAACTTTCGTGCCTGATGATGAACAGGTTTCTCACCGATCTTACTAAATCCGGCATTCTTTGCAAGATAAGGGATATATCTGTGCATCTCACCATAGACTTCTATATTTTTCACTACTTCCTTACGATAAGCCTTAAGACCGCAGTTGAAGTCATGGAGGTTGTGTATGCCACTCACCTTACGAGCCGTTGCATTGAAGAGTTTTGTCGGTATCGTCTTCGACAGGGGATCTCCTTGCTTACGATTCTGCTTATAGCCCGAAACGAGATCGTAACCGTCTTCGGTCACCATACGGTAAAGTTCGGGTATCTCATCTGGTGAATCCTGAAGATCTGCGTCCATAGTGATTACCACATCACCCTGTGCAGCGTCAAAGCCACAGTAAAGAGCAGGCGACTTGCCATAGTTGCGACGGAACTTAATACCCCTGACACACTCCGACTTCTCACTTAAAGAACGGATAACGTCCCATGAGCGATCAGTACTTCCATCATTAACGAAAATGACCTCGTAAGAAAAATTATTTTCCTTCATCACACGGTCTATCCATGCAAAGAGTTCTGGGAGTGACTCTTCCTCATTGAAGAGGGGAACGATTACAGATATATCCATTTTTGATTCTTTTGTTTCGTTTTAAGTTTAATGTTGCTTGTTATGACTGCCATGATGCAATCAACAAATGTAGCTTGGCACCGATTGGTAATTAACGATTACCCGCCTCTGACACCCGAGGGTTCTTTCTTATTACCAGTGCAATGAACAGGTTGATGAATAAACCGAATGCCAGAACATTATACATCAGCGAGAATGCCATCTCTATCGGTCTTGCTTCAGCCAATGCAGATACACTATCCTTCATAACCTTCTGGTCTATGCCGTAAAGCTTGACTACCTCTTTCATCTCCGGCATCGACAGATACTGCAACATTGACTGATAGAAAGAACCACCATCTACGAATCTGAAATACACGTAGCAAGCCATTGCAAGGATAAGGGAACCATAGAAAGTGCAAAGCAATCCATAACCGAAAGCGCGCATAAAACTTATTCTCGCCTTCAATACCATGTCGCGGTAATAACGCAAGCGGAATGCAAGGAAGAATGGACCGCAAAGCATCGCGGTCAAAGCCCCGAGTTCAAACACCGGATTACTTATACTCGCCAATGTCATAAAAAAAGCAGCACAAAGAATCAGACCTAACACAAGGCCATCAAAACGTGCGAATGCTTTCAACTGCTTATATTCTTGTACGTTCATGTTCATTACTTTAAAGCATGCGCGAGCACCATGTATGCGCACACGCACGAATCACGGTGCAAATTTACTCATTTTTCAGCACATTCAATCAGCAAAGTTGAACTAATTAAAGCCTAAGTGGTTAATTTAAGTTAAGACATGGATATTTTTCCTATCTCTATTTTCAATTTCAAATTTTAATTCATACCTTTGCACCCGCTTAAGAATCATGGGCAGTCTTACACGGCCAGCTCCCTTCGAATCCTCCAGGACGGGAACGTAGCAAAGGTAGTTGGTTGTAGCGGCGCGATGTGAGTAGCTGCCCACCCTGCCTCTTTAGCTCAGTTGGCCAGAGCACGTGATTTGTAATCTCGGGGTCGTTGGTTCGAATCCGACAAGAGGCTCTCTATTCCAAAAAGGACATCCAAACGGATGTCCTTTTTTTGTATTTCTCATATAAACATCACTCACCATAAAACGAAGAAGGCGCCAACACAAAGGAAATCCTTGCATTGGCGTCTTTCTGCTTTTATACTCAGCTTTAGCATTTGACTAAAGCTGAGAGGTCATAAGTTTTTAATGTCGCTTCGCTTCCTATGGATTACTGCATGGAATACACAACATCCATGAGTTTCTTACCGAGAGCATCCGCCTCGTCCATCGAATGAGCCTCTGAGTACACACGGATAATAGGTTCAGTATTACTCTTGCGAAGATGGACCCACTTATCCGGGAAATCAATCTTCACTCCATCTATATCATTCACCTGAGCATCGGGCTGTGCATTATACATCTCCTTTACCTTTACGAGTATTGCATCCACGTCCGTACTTGGAGTAAGGTCTATACGATTCTTCGCAATAAAATATTCCGGGAATGTCTTACGCAGCTCACTGGCTTTCACCCCCTTATGTGCGAGAGAAGAGAGGAAGAGTGCGATACCTACAAGTGCATCGCGTCCGTAATGGCTCTCTGGATAGATAACACCGCCATTGCCTTCTCCACCTATGACAGCACCGACCTCACGCATCTTTGTGGTTACGTTCACTTCACCAACAGCTGCAGCGGTATAAGCACCACCGTGCTTCTCAGTAACATCACGGAGAGCGCGTGTGGATGACAGGTTACTTACTGTTGCACCTGAACCCGGCGTATGCTCAAGAACATAGTCGGCGACGCTCACAAGAGTATACTCTTCTCCGAACATTTTACCATTCTCGCAAATGAATGCGAGACGATCAACGTCTGGGTCAACAACAATGCCAAGGTCAAAACCACCCTTAGCCAATTCGCCCATAATCTCCGTAAGATTCTTCTCCAAAGGTTCCGGATTATGCGCAAAGTCGCCAGTAGGCTCACCATTGAGGAACTTATACTCTACACCAAGCTTATCAAGAAGCTTCGGAAGTATAATGCCACCGACTGAATTGATTGAATCTACGACAACCTTGAAACCAGCCTTCTTCACAGCCTCAACATCAGCAAGGCGAAGATCAAGAACGGATTCAACATGACGGTCATCAAAGTTTTCCTCTGTATACTTGCCTACATGATCCACATCTGCATATTCGAATGCCTCAGACTCAGCAATAGCAAGAACTTCGTTGCCATCTGCCTTAGTAAGAAACTCACCACGAGAATTCAGCAACTTGAGAGCGTTCCAATGACGCGGATTATGACTTGCAGTGATAATGATACCACCATCTGCACCTGCCATGGTAACCGCAAGCTCTGTGGTTGGAGTAGAGGCAAGTCCTATGTTGATAACGTCATAGCCCATTCCCATAAGGGTTCCGCACACGACATTCTTCACCATGTCGCCAGATATTCTGGCATCACGTCCCACTACTATCTTGTTCGTCGCATTCTTAGTGCTCTTGCGAATGAAAGTAGCATAAGCCGACGTAAACTTAACAATATCAAGGGGATTAAGCGTATCCCCAGCCGGTCCGCCGATAGTACCGCGGATACCGGAAATTGATTTTATAAGAGTCATAAGTTGAATGTATTAGATTCCTCTTTGATATGTAAGTGTGTACAAACAAGGGTACACTCCTGAGCTGGCATACGACTGTCCTTTATCATGTGGCACGATGATGCGGACTTTGGCTATCTCATCACCTTCTTTCTCCGGGCGACCGAGATTGACATAGGTAAGAGGTACGAGCCAGCCTTCCGGAACAGAAGCACTTCCGTATGCCTGATACATCAGTCCGGGATCACTCGTCTGGAAAGATGCATAGAACGTTCCGCTCACATTACGCAAGTCGTACTTCTCCAAATAGCTGCCGTATACAGTGAGGTTTGACAACTGAAGTGAATCGCCAAGGATATTGTATTCAGAGAAACGGCTCAGCACAGTGGTACTCTCGCCATCCTTAAGTTTCTCGCCACATCCCTTATTGATTATCTGCATATATACACCACTTGACGAAAGTAAGACATATTCATTCTTGCTCACATCCGTCGTCGTATCATTAGCAAGAAATTCGCTCTCGGATATGACCTTGATACCATGATTCTCAATATAATATGAGATTGCAGAAAGTTCCTTGTCACGCTGTTCGGCATATGTCTCATAGTCATTACATGAAAACATTGTCATGACCGACATAACCAGCATCACTCCATAAATTATTTTCTTCATTATTTTTTCAATTTCATGCACTACTGGCCGCACTGGGCACAAAAGTAAACTTTTCTGCTCTCGCTTGCGCCATAGTTCATTGCTTAATAGGTGATATTTCAAAAATCGACGGCAAAGGTAATAAAATCCAGTGAATTAGTTACACAATTCACAATTTTTAATTATGGCCGACAGATAAATTACCTAAGAAGCTCGGCGAAAGCCTTTACTGCCTGAAGTACAACCTGCTCAGCTTCCTGCACGGAGCAGTACAATCTACCGCCTGAAGCATTCTTATGTCCACCACCATTGAAGAACTGAGCTGCCATCTCATTACATGGGAAATCATCCACACTGCGAAGACTTACCCAGATAAGGTTATCCTTATCGGTATCCTCACGAAGCGATATGGAAAGTTTATGACCCTTCATCTGAAGAGGCATATTGATAAGTCCCTCGGAATCTCCTTTTATATAATGGAAACGGCGCAGGTCCTGGCGGGTAAGGACATAATAGGAAGCACGCAATGGGGTGAGAACTCTCAGTTTCTCATACAGCACATAGCCTGTAAGGCGCATTCTGTTCTCACTGAAGTTATTGAATACGTTACGGTAAATCTTATCCTTGTCTATTCCTTTGGCAAGAAGTTCGCTGATTATTACGAACACTTCCGGACGTGTAGAATTAAAAGTAAAACCGCCAGTATCGGTCATCATTCCGCAATAGGTGGTTACTGCCATCTGCTTTGTCATGCTCTCATAAGCGCCCAACTGCCACAGCAGACGGAACACCATCTCCGAAGCAGAACTCATCTGCGGGAACGAAATAACCAGTTCTGCTGGAATATCTGGCCCAAGATGATGATCGATAAGCACCTTGCGTGCCTTCGATGCCACCATACGGTTTCCTAAATCCGTACCAATGCGTGAAGGGACGTTAAAATCGAGACAGAATATGGTATCTGCCTCAACCAGCATACGCTGCACATCATCAGGATGCTTGTCGTAACGCACTATGCACTCCGTATTAGGAAGCCATTTCAGAAAGTCCGGATACTGGTCGGGCACAACGACTGTTGCCGTCTTGCCCTGTTGCTTCAGGTACTGCATCAAGGTCAGGGTGGATCCTAATGCATCACCATCAGGATTGGAGTGTCCAAATATAACCACACGGTTTGCATCAGCTATTATCTCTCTTAAATGCTGAAGATCCCCCTCATTAATTAAATCAATGTTCATTAACAAAAAGTTAATTGTTTAGAAAATTTGGTGGCTTGGGACATTGTAATTCAGAACACATGACGAAGAAAGCCATGGGCAGAGAAGTCTGCAACATCAACCAAACCACCAAACATATATTGCATTAGAATAGTTTTGCAGGATATACACCATCCTCAACGAGTTTCGCAATGCGAGCGACAGTGTCTGGGCGGTCCTCTGAATAAGTCACGCCAAACCATTTGCTTGTCGTATCAAGGACCTTACATGTCGCTGTACCTTCATTGATAAGCTTATTGACCATCAATGGGATGAAGAACTCCGACTTGAGGTTTGACATATTGGCTGGATCAGAAAGGAACTCCTTGAAGTATTCTTCTGAATACTGGAAGTAATCAGGTGTGAAGCCCCACATATTCATACTTACTGGAGCTGTCTCCTCTACACTTACCCACTCGCCATCGTCCTTGTTGTCTGCGCGGTAAGCTACAGATCCGTCCTCAAGACGAGCAATCTTTGTGCGCTCTACGCATGTAGTAAGGTTACCCTTATCATCCTTTGAGCAGATACCACGGCTTACTGTACCGTTCTCACTCAATGTATTGCCTACGCGGAATCCTACCATTGCATACTGTCCCTTTGCGCCCTCAGGAAGTTCTGAGAGGAACTTACCAATCACCATGAAAGCGTCACGGTTATAGAAGTCGTCACAGTTGATGACACAGAAAGGCTCCTTGATAACGTCCTTGCCCATAAGAACGGCATGGTTAGTACCCCAAGGCTTCTGACGGTCAGCAGGAACAGTGAATCCTTCAGGAAGAGCGTCTATGCTCTGGAAACAGAGTTCGCACTTAACCTTTCCTTCATATTTCGCAAGAATCTGCGTACGGAACTGCTCTTCGAAATCTTTACGGATTACCCATACAATCTTACCGAATCCAGCCTGAATAGCATCATAGATGCTGTAATCCATAATAGTCTCGCCATTAGGGCCTAAACCGTCAAGCTGCTTCAAACCGCCATAGCGGCTTCCCATACCTGCTGCAAGCAGGAAAAGTGTTGGTTTCATATAACGTGTTGTTTATATTAAAAATATTCTCAATTCTCCGATTTTAAGTTGTGCAAAATTACGAATATATTTCTGAATTACCAAATCCAAACCACTTTTTTAGTACTATCACACTGCAAATACCTAAATACTGAAATTTCCAAATAGCAAAAACAAATCAGAAAGGATAGCCAATGGCAAAGTTCAGACATTGTCCCTTGGAGAATCCGGGAAAGTTGAAATAACCTGACTTCGAATCACCACGCGGGTTATGGATAACGAATCCCCAGTCAAGGCGGAGGACAAAGAAATCAAGGTCATAGCGGATGCCAACGCCTGCGCCTACAGCAAGATCGGTAAGAAACTTGTTCAGTTTGAATGTACGACCTGAATCTGCCGCATACGAAGCCGACGTCTGAGTTGACTCGTCGCTCATAATGACCGAGCGCGACTCATCATCAAAGTCCCAAACATTACCTGCATCAAGGAACAATGCTCCATAGAGCGAGCCGAAGAGTCTTGGACGATACTCAAGATTCACGACGAACTTCATTGAACCATTGTTGTTGACATAGTCGTAGTCCTGATTATCAGAATAAGAACGGCCTGGTCCGACACCACGCGCTGAGAATGCACGAAGCGAATTAGCGCCACCGACATAGAAATATTCGGAGAACGGCGCATGGTCGGAATTTCCATAGCATTTCATCGCACCTACCTGGACATGGGCAATGGCAGAAGTGTACTCATCCAGCATCCATGTCTTGCGCCAATCGAGCTCTGCCTTCACAAACTGTGAGAAAGGTGCCTTGAAAGCTGTCTTATCCTTATCATTCCATTTCTTACCTGTCACGAGATAGCCAAGAGCTAAGATATTGGATGACTCTGTCAGCGTGGCTTGAAGATAGATAGGATTCCGGTAATTGGTAGGTGAGGAATACCTGTACGTATACCTCATCTTAGTGAGGAAATAATCGTCCATATTGGACATAAGCACAGGCGACAATGCCGCTTTCTCCTTGTAGTCTTCCGAAACTGTCGCTAACCGGTCGTACTCTACTATAATAGGTGACACCTGATGACTTACCTGAGAATTAGGTTGAAACAGATACGACAGCTCGCCCGAGAGGATATGCCTGCGGAAGAAACCGTTTCTGTTTATCGTCTCACGCGACACGCTAATGATTGTCGATGGTGTAGTCTGCCATCTCCGGCGCTTATTCCCCGTCACGAACTTAGGCAGGAGGAGGCGTGGCATGGTAAGTGTCAGATCACCAGCCAACTCATAATTGGAATTAGACAGTGACATTCCTGAACCTGTCTGGAACTCATAACTGCCAGAGAGATTAAGCCCCAACACTTCTCCTCCGCGAAACGCATTCCTCTTAGCAAAACCAATGCTTGCACCTGGTCCCATGCGTCCCGATGTCTTACCAAGATAGTTGGCCTGCATCGTAAAATCATACGGCTTGTCAAGAACACAGTTGATAGACATATCAAGTACACCTGCTCCCTTACGGTTCTGACCATCGCGTGTCAGCGAACTGACTGTATCTGACAATACCTTTATCGAACCATCCTCATTGAGGCGCTTGGTAAAATCTATGCCTATAGAAGAATAAATGCCTTTCGCATACAGTCGGCTCTGAGACTCTTCGTAGGCTTCCTGAGAAAACAGTTGACCGGGGAAGAGTTTCACGTCAGAAAGGATTACACGCGGACGGATAGGCGGGCGCTTTCCACCGAAGTGCACGGTAAGTAGTCGACGGTTGACAGTATCGGTCAATGCCTCACGTGACTGCCGGCGGATATTTACATCCACTCGTCCTATCACCCACTTCATTGTTGCATCATCAGGCAGGGAGTCAACCATGTGAAGCTGGAGCTGCACCTTACCTGGCACCTTCAATGTGTCGGCAAGATAAGATGTGTATGACTGTTGGTAATAGTAGTAGCCATGATTACGGAAAAGGTTGTAAATGCGTGTACGCTCTTCATCAAGAACCGAAACACCGAACGGATCGCCTGTATGGAGTAGTGACTCTGTACCTCGGAGCATGTTATATGCTTCTTCCGGGAAATTGGAATATGAGATAGAATCAAAAGTGAAGAGATGACCGAGGTCAACAGTATAGGCTATCTTTGCTGTGCGTGGACGTGCTACAGTATCGGTCCTTGTTGTTCTTGGCTTACCTTCCAAAATCTCATAGTCTACATTGCCGCGGAAGTATCCATTGTTCTGAAGTACGTTGTTGGCAACCGACACTCGCAATTCCGGATTGACATTACTCATAAGTACCGGTGCTTTGCCGAATGTCTTATTCAGCCACTTGGCGAAACCGTTATTCTTGCCATAGCAAGCATTATAGATCCACAGACCATAAGGAAACGGTGTGCGATAATATGAAGAACCGAACAGAGCGCCATTGGGTGCCGTAGCTAAAGCGGCTTCCATTTCTTCCTGGGTTGCAATGAAGTGATCGCACGACTCATAGTCTTCATATTTTATAGGCTTGAGTCCCGTGAACAGTTCATCACCGTCATCAAGATACGACGTGGACGAGCAAGAGGCAAGGACAGCAAGTCCCATTAGGCCCAACCAGCGGCCGGGACATGAGAAGAATCGTAATGTCTTTTTCTTTTCTGTCATATTGTCTCTATTTTATTTCTCTAACCACTTTCAAAGTGTCACTGGTATTCTTTGGCTCAATGCCTTCCACTGACTTCCGGTTCGTCTTTGTCGTATCTGCAGGAGCTGATGACTTGCTACTCAGGTCACTGTCACCAAACTGGAAGATGTCACGGAAGTTCTGCAACTTACGTTTCCACATATAACCGGCACCGTATTCTCCTACATAGCCCTCGAGGTAATCATACACCGCGCGTTTGTAGAACAACTGGAGATATTGGTTGGAGGTGTTAGAAGTACGATATTGCAGTTCCACGTTATCGAAGAATGTATTGTTCTGACCGCTTACATCAGGACCTGTAGAAATCTTACCTCCGACGGAAATAGACAGACGGTTGTTCCAGAAGCGCTTTGCAAACTTGAAGGAATAGTCAGTATGCATGTGTCCGGTCTCATCCGAAGAGTTCTCCATACCTACTGAAAGATCAAGAGTACGGAGTGCAGAACCTGCTATCTGGTTTATCTCCTGCTGAAGGAATGAACTCAAGGCGGAGTTCATCGTGAAACTTGACGTATTGTTTTCTGAGAGATACATACCTGTTGTCAGCATCGTGACAGCAAGCTTTCCTCGTTCCTCAAGCGACTTGGTCTGCAGTTCATCGCTCACAGTCTGATTCTCTGGGGCATCAATGGTAAATTCGAGTCCCATGTCCTGCAGGGTCTTGGAGATCTTCACGCCACACTTGAACAGCACAGACTGCTTTACTCCAGAGATTTCAACTGTAGTCTTATTCTCTTCCGTTGCCGTAATACTTAGGCGCGGATTCATCATATCGCCCGTAAACTCAATATAGCTACCATCTGCTATGGTAAACGTCTTGAGCGGAATAACCGGTAATGAATATTTCATCTCTCCTGAAGATATGGTATACCTGCCGGTTAGCGACAGATTATCGGCTGTGTAAATCATTCGCAGATCACCTCCTCCAAGGATATCGAGATAGTTGGTATGGTTGGTATTAAGCCAGCATGTAACATGTGCGCCTTCGTCAACTGTGACATTAAGGTCAACATACAGTCCATCTACAGTCGGACGCACCACAGTAACCGGCACATCTGAATCAAGGTCCGTGAAGGTAACGAGCTCCTTGAGACGGTTGTCGGTCGTGATAGGCGAGTCGCGCAATATATAATACAGATCAGAAGTGGAGAGAACTTCCAACTTACCCTTAACCTGCAACTGGTCAAGTTCTCCTGTCATGCGTCCATAGAAATTGACATATCCCTTACCGTATGCCTCGGACTTACGTGTCTCCTTTGCATCAATGAGCAGATAGTTCTTCGCACGCATGCGCATGTCCATACTTATATGGTCAAGGTCCGAGAAGTCCACATTACCCCTCACAATGAGAGGCTGATCATTGTTTGCATATAGTTGGAAGTTCTCAAGGAGCAACTTAGACCCTGTTATACGAACTGGATCATCATCAAACTTCAGACTTATTCCATAAGGTACGCTGACAAGGGAAGCATCCTGAAGGAACACCTCTCCATCCACAATTGGTTTGGAAGGAGAACCTTTCACTGTAAGCGTTCCCTCACCGGTTCCCTCCAGACCTATTATCTGGTCAGGAATAAAACCATTGACAAGATTAAGAGGCAACTGCTTGAGTTCTGCTACAAGATCTATTGAGCCTTCACCCTCTGCATTATAGTTACCTATGACGCTTGCCACCTCCTGGTCGTCCTTATACAGCAGACCGTCGACATGATGAGAGCCATCCTCCTGAGGCACATAGACGAATTCCGATGAAAGGTTACCAAGTTCACAGTCTTCATATATAAACTTCTGCAGTGCCACAGAGCTTGACACCGACAGGTCCTTCTCCGTCATAATGGCATGGAAGTCACCATCCATTACGCCTGATATCTTTGGCATATAAGGCAGAGCCGACACTATCTCTGCAAGGTCAAGTTTGTGAAGCGAGAGTGTTATATCCTGCAGGGCATCAGTATTGGTATCGTCTGTATATACCTGCAGACCCATGCCGTCCTCTGACTTCATCTTCAGGTCTGCCGACACTCTCATATTCTTTGCAAAAGAGACGTAGTTGTCGTCATTTACCGTGAAGGCCTTATAACCGAGTATCTGCTTGGTATCTGTGAAATTAAGTCGGATGCCATCTGCTTCCATCTTAGCTCCGATGCCTATATCGAAGGCTCTCTTCCGCTTATCATCGTCGAGAGCAAGACTGAGCGATGTGCCATTTGGTTCAAGTATGCCGTTAGCCTCAGCATAGAAGCTGTACTGCGGATTGTCCGGGCCATTCTCTACTGTCAGTTTGTAATGCATCTTCTGCTCATCGGAGTTGAGTTTCATGCATATCTTGTCAAGCTGCAGACTCTCCGTCTTCAGTGAATCAACATTTATATCACCATTGATGCCGGCCTTAGGTGATGAGGTGACGTCCATGAAGATGCTGTAGTAACTGCAGTCATATCTCTTTGCGAAACGTGCGATAGGATTCTCCTGACCGGCTGAAAGATATACGTGACCTGTAGGAAGTATCCTACGCAGAGCTGTCTCGTCAATGATGCGGTTGGTAAATTGTCTTTCCAACTCATCTGCAAGTTTGCCTGAAAGACCGAGCAGATACTTGTAGCCCCCACGTACATCCGCATTGAGATGGAAGTCGCCACAGTCAGCAATGGCATGAGTAGTATCGCGGCGAGTAAGAAGATCGAGGACCATATCATCAGGACGATAGACATTGGCTGTGTCCCGGATAGTAAGATCACTCACCAATCCCTGAACCTTATAGTATTCGTCCATGTCTGTCGCTACATCGATGTGAGCACAGCAGGATACCGTCAGCGGTGCCTCTGCAACCTTGAGTCGATAGAGGTCTGCCTTCTGAAGATCTGTCGTCAGCGTTGCCTGTATTGGATTACGACTCATCAGAGCATCAAGACCGATTGTTCCATTGACAAGGGAGTTACGAGATACAACACGCGCACTTGCCTTACCACCGGCAAGTGTAGCATCGAGGTTCATATTATTGAGGTTCCACTTATCATAGGTAAAACTACCGACGTTCGCTTTTGCAGTAATATTGGTTTTCGGAGAGAATACATCTGTGCCGTGACCTTTCACATCGGCCTTGCCTGTGAATCCTCCAAGTCCCATGCCGCGAACGAAATGCTGAAGCTGGAGCGACTTGGCATCGACACTTGCCGTGTACGACATCGTATTGGTATTTATCTTACCTTTGCCTGACACCTGTCCTCTACCCTCGTTTACCTTGAAGACAAGGTCGTAGCTGTGCCCCTCAGCATTGACGTCTGCCACTGCATGCATGGATGGAATGTTTATCATCTTCTGCAAATCCCTTGAAAGC
>R06__coassemble_434_pt1 | contig 15507 bp, 10 predicted proteins | sample R06__metabat2_high_PE_030 | metagenome-assembled genome bin R06 | reverse complement strand
GCCTTCGGCACCCTCTCCCCAAGGGGCGAGGGGCCGAAGGCAGGTGAGGGGCTCTGTAGGGTGCCGAAGGCAGGTGAGGGGCCTTAATTTTTCACTTAAAAGCCAAACTATCCGACCGTTCCCTCCAGCGAAACGGAGAGGAGCTTCTGCGCCTCTACGGCAAACTCCATAGGGAGCTTCTGCAGCACTTCCTTGGCATAACCGTTGACGATGAGACCTACCGCCTGCTCCATAGGGATGCCACGCTGCTGACAGTAGAAGAGCTGATCCTCTGATATCTTACTCGTGGTAGCCTCATGCTCGAAGATGGCTGTCTCGTTGTGCACGTCCATGTAAGGGAAGGTATGGGCACCGCACTCTGAACCGAGGAGCAGAGAGTCACATGATGAGTAGTTGCGGGCATTGGCTGCCTTGGATGTGGCGCGCACCAGACCGCGATAGGAGTTCTGCGAGTGACCGGCAGAGATACCCTTGGAGATAATGGTCGACTTGGAGTTCTTACCCATGTGGATCATCTTGGTACCGGTATCTGCTTCCTGATAGTTGTTGGTGACGGCAACGGAGTAGAACTCTGCCACGGTGTCGTCGCCACGGAGTACGCAGGAAGGATACTTCCATGTAATGGCGGAACCTGTCTCCACCTGTGTCCATGACAGTTTGGCGCCATTGCCACGCAGGTCACCGCGCTTGGTGACAAGGTTGAGCACACCGCCCTTACCGTTCTCATCGCCTGGATACCAGTTCTGCACGGTAGAGTACTTCACCTCCGCCTTCTCGTTGACAATAATCTCTACGATGGCAGCATGGAGCTGGTTCTCATCACGCATAGGAGCCGTGCAGCCCTCAAGGTAGGATACGTACGACTCATCATCGGCAATGATGAGGGTACGCTCGAACTGTCCCGTGTTGGCTGCGTTGATACGGAAGTAGGAAGACAGTTCCATAGGACAGCGCACACCCTTAGGGATATATACGAACGAGCCGTCGGAGAAGACGGCAGAGTTGAGTGCTGCGAAGAAGTTGTCACGGTAAGGCACGACAGTGCCGAGATACTGGCGCACGAGATCTGGGTGAGTCTTCACCGCCTCACCTATCGACATGAAGATGATGCCCTTCTCCGCAAGTTTCTCACGGTATGTCGTCTTCACGGATACGGAGTCCATGATGGCATCGACGGCTGTGCCCGAGAGGGCGAGACGCTCCTCGAGAGGAATGCCGAGCTTGTCGAATGTCTTCTCGAGCTCCGGGTCTATCTCCTTGTTGGCTGGTTTCTTCGCAAGAGGGTCTGCGTAATATGATATACCCTGATAATCTATCTCCGGTACGTTGACATGTCCCCACTCCGGCTGCTTCATCGTCTGCCAATGGCGGAAAGCCTTGAGGCGGAACTCAAGGAGCCACTCCGGTTCACCTTTCTTTGCTGAGATGAGACGCACCACATCCTCTGTTAGTCCCTTAGGAATTATCTCTGTATGTACGTCAGTAGTGAAGCCGAACTCATACTTCTGTTCGGCTACCTGCTTGACGAATTCATTCTTCTCTGACATAGTATCTTTCAAATTTGCCTGCAAAATTACATACTTTTTCGCATTATGCAAAATAATTCCTTCCAAAAAAGAGTAAAAGGAATTGCCTATTTACTATAATGGTATCTCATGGAGAGGACATAGACATATATGATATCGTCTGAAACCTCATATACCAATCTATGTTCAGCATTGATACGTCTTGACCATAATCCCTGCATATTATGTTTCAGAGGTTCGGGTTTTCCTATTCCAGAAAAAGGATGTTGCTTAATGTCATTCAGCAAAGCCGTAATACGCTTCTGAATTTTTGCATTACCCGACTTCTTCCAGTATTCTCTATCAAGCAATGCCTGCTTAAGAAATACTATTTCCATAAATCATCCACGTCTACGGTTTCTCCCTTTCCCTGGGCTATTTCTTCTCTCCCTTGGCGAATTATGTCCATCATAGCAGGAGATGACTCCAGATATTCTGTATCATCCATATCCTTCGCATCTGATTCCACAAGCTTCTGAGCAAGCCACTTACGATTACGCTTGCTTAGATTCAATGTCTGAATATATGCCCATAGTCCATTCAATGCTACTGTTGTCATATCATTACTTTTTTTGTTTGCCTGCAAAATTACATACTTTTTCGCATTATGCAAAATAATTCCTTCCAAAAAAACGAGCAAAAGTAAAGCGGGTCAGTAAGAGTGTTGCCTCTTGCTGACCCGCAATATGTTTATAGTTAATTGTTTTTCTCCTTTCTTAGGAATAAGGAGTTAAGGAGTTAAAGGGAGTTAAGAAGTTCTTGCTGCTGGCAAGCGGCAAAGCCGAGCGAAGATAAATGACTTTACATTAAAGCTTCCATTTGGGAAGACAGGAGTATCGTCTTAACTCCTTTAACTCCTTAACTCCACATATCCTTGAAACTGTAGCAAGTGCGAACTTGCGAGAGTTGAATCCGTGATTACTTCAAGAGAGCACCAGCAGCATTGTACTGCTTGCCGTTCTTTGCAATGACGAGCTTACCGTTCTTGACGAACTTGCTTGCTGAAGAAGCAACTGCCTCAACAGCGCTGATGCCTGTAGCTGTCTCATCCTGCTCTACTGCCTTGCGGATCTCGAGAGTGTAGAGGCGAACACAGTTGTTGAGCGACAGTGTTATCTCACCTTTCTTTGTTGCAGTTGTCGTGAACTCAGTCTTTGTAGCACCTGTTACAGAGCAAACGTCAAGGTCTGACCAACCGTCAGAAGTGATTGTTGCTGTGGTTAATGCACCGGAAGAGCAGCAATTGATGATGATTGTATCACCCTCAGCAACGCCAGGAACGACAATCTTTGTTGCACCGGTTGTCTGGAGGCAATAGTTAGCAGTTACACCTATAAGGATCTTGTTTGCAGCAGCAGTGAATGTAAGGCCCTTTGCCATCTCGAAAGCAGAGTCACCACACAGGAGTTCTGTGTTGTCAAGTGCCTTTACGTTTGTCCAACGGCCCTTTGCATCATTACTCTTCCAGTTAATGGTATCAGCCTGAATTGCATCAGAGTAGTTAGCACCCTTTGTGAAGTCCCATGAACGGTTGTCGGTTGCAACATATACGTAAGCCTCCTTGAAGATGATGGAAGAAACGTTAGCAGCATACCAGTTGCCGGCAGCAGCGATATTCTTGATACCGTAAGTGAGTGTACCGTCGGTCACTGTTGCAGCGATTGTCATTGATACAGCGTCATCAGCAGCAAGTGCTGTACGGTCAACGACAGGAAGGTTCACGATAGAGTCGTTAGCAAAACCTACAGAGAGGCTGTCGCCTGTAGAGCACTCGAAGCCACGGCCTGATGTATAGCTGGCTGCGAGGTTGAGAGTAACTTCGTAGGTACCGTTCTGGAGACCAGTGATTGTCTGAGTAAGTACTGTTGTATCAGCTTTAGTAGCTCCTCCATTATAGTATTCTGCGAAAGAGAATTGTGTTTTGTTATACGTTGTGTTTGCACCAAGGCTGCCTGTCTGTCCTTTCCAAGTTGCAGGAGCGAGAGAGATAAGTTCAGCACCTTCACCCTGTGCCTTTACAGCTGCCTCGAAGGCTGTCTGTGCCTCTGCAAGAGTTGCAGTACCATCATTGTAAGCGCTGAGTGTGGCAGCATAAGCAGCTACGCCCTTCTCATCGAGAGCCTCTGCCTTTGCATTGATAGCTGCTATTGACTTGTATTCGCTGACAGAAGCAGTTGCTGCGTTGAGAGCATTGCTGAGAGCAGTCGTTGCAGCCTCGATGGCTTCCTGTGTATCCTCACAGTTCTGAGCGGCTGACAGAGCAGCAGCGAGATCAGCTGCAGCTGTTGCGCTCATCTTGTCAGAGATATCCTGTGCGGAAGTGATGAGAGCAGCAAGGTTCTCCTTCAGTGCATTGAGGTCTACACCGTAGTACACAAGCTGGAAGTTATCCCAGATGCACCATGTATCAGTGCGTGTGCCCTTCACACCGAGCTTCAGTGTGCCGTCGGTAACAGTGACAGAGACAGGGCCAACGACATAATTACCTGCTGTGAATGCAGTAGAGAGGGCCGCCATATCGGATTTAATATCATTACCAACCATGTTGCTGAAGATGGCACTGCTGTTGTTAGCATATACTACAGGATAGTTAGCACCGTCATAGAGTTCGGCATAGTCGGTAAGAGCAGCCTGAGCCGAGAGCTTATACACACCGTTTGGAATACCAGTGAGTGTCTGGTTGATGTCGAAAGTACTGCACCAAGACTCGGCACACATATTATCATTACTACCGCCAGCAAGATTCTTATTGCTTGCTGTCACTGACCAGGCGGTATTGCTATGGTTACGGCTGAAGTTGGCATCACCGATAAGGAATGAAGCATCTACAGGAGCAGTCTTTGTTGCATCACCCAACTTAGCTATTGCTTCATCAGCAGTAAGGATGTACCACTTAGCTGCATCCGTTACTTCTGTCACCTGTTCTACTATATATCCAATATGTGCTCCAGCTGTTGCACTCTGTGCCAGGTATTTGTCGTCGTACTTGATAGTGAACACGCCTTCCTCACCGGATACTGCTTCGATGGTCCAGTTTACGCCGGCATTATCGGTATAGAGGTTTGAACCAAACTTCTTGTTTGTAGTGGAAAGAGCAAGATCGGTAATGGAATAAGCACCATCATCTGCCTTGTCGAGCTGGAACATTTCGCCCTGTACGGTGACAGAGCCCTGCGTGCCCCATTTATTGGAACCGCAAAGGAAAAGATTGCTACTTACATTCTGGATGTAGTAACTGCTGCCTGAGGTAATCTCAGTGGCAGCCGAAGAACTTTGGACGCCAAGGAACAATGCCGCCAAAGCTGCGAGGTAAATTTTTACTTTCATTCTAATTGCTTTGTTAGTTATATAAAAATAGTTACTTTCTTCTGAAGACATACGCCTTTCTCACATCGCCTCACTGGCGGCTTCCATGCGCACTAATGAGGTGTTAGTAGGTTTGTCGTTTTAGTCTTTTATCTGGCTTAATTATATGAATAATATCAGTTAAGATTTCGTTTCAGACTGCAAAAGTACAAAAAGTTATTGATATTTGGCAAAAAAAGCAAAGGAAATTACCAAAAAACATAAAAATACTACTTTTCTGCCATATACATTTGTGTTGTCGCGCGCACTTCATCATATCCCAATACGACAGGTAAATGATGCCAATATGATTGCTTTGATGAAAAATTCGCTAGCGAATCTGCTGCAATATCAATGCTTTTACACCAAATTCGCTAGCGAATTTGGTGTAAAATGAATGGAACTATATTTAAATACAAAGCGGGCCAGTAAGAGTGTTGCCTCTTGCTGACCCGCTATGATTGATGTTTTTTTTCTTTTGTCCCCTCTTGTTTACTTCACTACCTTCTTGCCGTTGACAATGAAGATACCCTTCTGTGCCTTGCTTACGCGCTGACCAGAGAGGTTGTAAACAGGAGCGTCATTGCTCTGTGCTGTTCCGACAGCATTGATGCCAGTAGCGCTGTTGAGACCGAAGAGACGCTTAGCATTGCTTGCAGGCTCACCTGTAGGAATCTCTGAGACTACGAAGTAGCCGTGGCCCTTAGAGCAAGTACTGTTGTTAGCATACCAGAGAGTGCCCTGATAGAATACCATGTAGCTGTTGTCTGTGCATACGTATGGTTCATCGTTGCCTGCAACACCATAGAAGCCGTTGTAGTTCTGACCCTGAATGGCGGTAACGCCATCATTCTTCGGTGTGAGGCTTACAGAGCCCTTGAGCACGATGTAAGGCTTGCCAGCCTCTATCTCAGACACTGCCTTGCCATAGATCTCATTGTTATAGATGCCGGTAAACTCATATACGGAAGAGCCAGCCACTGTAGCGTTATAGTCTGAGCAGAGAGAACCATTGTAAGCGAAGTCGATAGTCTCTATCGTTGTCTCAGACTTCTTGTAGTTGACATCCTTGAATGAGAGCCAGTGCACGTTGGTACCGTCCTCAACGTTGAACTTAATCTTGAGTACACCGTCGCTGCCAACGTTACCGACAGCAGTAACCTCCTTGATATAGAGAGCAGTCTGTGCGACAGAAGCACCGGCGTACTTGTTGGCATTGTTCTCTGTACCGCATACGCTTACAGCAGCACCGTTGTTGACCTGGAGTGTGATACCAGCAGGTGTCTGACCTGCAGTGACGCCGGCATCGTTGAGACGTGTGCGGACGAGAGCCGTCACCTCGTAGGTGCCCTCCTCAAGACCTGTCACAGTAGCGGTGAGAGTCTTTGCGCTGAGAGCGTCAGTCTGCTGAACAAAGTACTCGAAGAATGGAACGACGAAGCCAGAGCCGTCAGTCTCACCCTCTACAGACCATGTATTAATATAATAAGGTGCATCGGTGAAGTCAGGGTTGGTATCCCATGCAGAGAGGAGGAAGTTGTCGCATGTGATAGCATCGTGCCATGATGTCACTGTAGCTGGGTTCTGGAGAGCTGCTGCTTCCTCATTGGTGAGGGTGCCGGCATCATACTTAGCCTTAGGATCGGTGTAGTATGTCTTGAGCGCACTTGCTGTGTATACGTTTGTTGACTCCGTGAGCTTCTTCATCTCTGGGAGGATCTCTGCGGCTGTAGCGTAAGCAGATACAGACTCCTGTGCAGAAGACACCTTGTCGCTGAGTGCCTGATAGAGGTCGGCATTGGTCTTGTCGGCTGCAAGGGCTGTCTTGGCACTTGTAAGTTCATTCTTTAAAGTTGTGAGCATCGGCTGGCTCTCAAGTGTTGCTGCTGTAGCGATGAGCTTCTCTGACTCAGTGGCATCGACGAGTGCTGAAGCGCTGACATACTTCATCGTGAAGTTGTCGAAGAGAATCCAGCATCCAGTGGAGGATGTTCCCTTGAAGCCGAAAGTGAACGAACCGCCGTCTTCCGTTACGACAGCCTTCGCTGTTGTCTTGTAGTAACCAGCGTCAAACCACTGGCGGCCGCCTGCCATGCCATTAGGAATATAGTGTGCTGTGCCACCGGTAGGTGTTACTGCGACGTCAGCGAACCAGCCGGTAACGTCGGATACTATATCATCCTGCCAGTCACTGCAGATATGCTTTACCTGTGTGTTCTCGGCAGAAGTGTAGAGCTCGGCAGAAGAGGTCCATGTGTCAGCAAGATAGTTGTCGGCAAGATCAGTGCCGGCAGCACCTGGGCGCTGGAATGCCTGGAAGCTTATCTCATAGGTTCCCTTCTTAAGTCCGGTGACAGTCTGTGAGAGATTGAATGTCTTCTCATAGAACTCGCAGTCGTGGTTGCCTGTGTCAACAGTAGGTGTCGCACCGCCGTTGGTATCCCAGCCGGAGATGTCGGAAGATGTGAAGTCAGGGTTGGCAAGGGCAAGAGTATAGTCTGCACCAACGCCCTGTGACTTTACAGCTGCAATGAGAGCTGCATTGAGAGCTGACGTCTCTGAGGTGCCGTCGGTAATGGTGCCATTATCGTAAGCTGTCTGCACTGCTGATACGTCATAGGCTGCCTTACCGGCATCATCGAGAGTAGCTGCACTTGCGGCACTGCTACTGATAAGCTTGCTGATAGCGCTATATACATCTATGGAAGCAGTGGCTGCTGAGATAGCATTGGTGATAGTTGTCATGGCTGACTGTAACTCGTCAGTCGTAGAAGCTGCCTGGGCTGTCACGATGGCAGAAGCGAGGTCGGATGCAACAGTAGCATTCATCTTGCCGGTTATCTCCTGTGCCTCGGTAATCTTCTTCTCAAGTTCTTCCTTAAGCTGGTCGCTGCCTGCAGCACCATAGTACTTAAGCTGGAAATTATCCCAGATGCACCATGTATCAGTACGTGTGCCCTTGACACCTATCTTCAGCGTGCCGTCGGTAACGGTGACAGAGACAGGGCCCACGACATAATTACCTGCTGTGAATGCAGTAGAGAGAGTCACCATATTGGAAGAAATATCATCACCTACCATGTTGCTGAAGATGGCACTGCTGTTGTTAGCATATACTACAGGATAGTTAGCACCGTCATAGAGTTCGGCATAGTCGGTAAGAGCAGCCTGAGCCGAGAGCTTATACACACCGTTTGGAATACCAGTGAGTGTCTGGTTGATGTCGAAAGTACTGCACCAAGACTCGGCACACATATTATCATTACTACCGCCAGCAAGATTCTTATTGCTTGCTGTCACTGACCAGGCGGTATTGCTATGGTTACGGCTGAAGTTGGCATCACCGATAAGGAATGAAGCATCTACAGGAGCTGTCTCTGTTGCAGCACCCAACTTAGCTATTGCTTCATCTGCAGTAAGGATGTACCACTTAGCTGCATCTGTTACTTCTGTCACCTGTTCTACAATATATCCAATATGTGCTCCAGCTGTTGCACTCTGCGCCAGGTATTTGTTGTTGTACTTGATAGTGAACACACCTTCCTCACCGGATACTGCTTCGATGGTCCAGTTTACACCGGCATTATCGGTATAGAGATTTGAACCAAACTTCTTGTTAGACGTAGAGAGAGCAAGGTCGGTAATGGAATAAGCACCATCATCTGCCTTGTCGAGCTGGAACATTTCGCCTTGTACGGTGACAGAGCCCTGCGTGCCCCATGAATTGGAACCGCAAAGGAACAGATTGCTGCTAACATTCTGGATGTAATAACTGCTACCGGAGGTAATCTCCGTGACAGCAGAAGAACTTTGGACGCCAAGGATTAAGGCCGTCAAAGCAACAAGATAATTTTTTACTTTCATGCAAATTGTTTTTGTTAGTTAAAATAATATTCTTCTTTTTCATGTAAAGGCTTCCCCTCTCTCCCTTGTCTCAATGTTCAGATTACTCCAATGAATGAAGTACTGACAGATTCATCGTTTTAGTTCTTTTTCATGGACTGTATCTAAAGAGAATTGACAGTCGAGATGTTTGTTTTGGATGCAAAACTACTAAAAATTCTTGATATAAAGCAAAAAAAGCGAAGGAATTTAGCAAAAAACATCAAAATACTACTTTTTTGACTTACGCTGGTTGGAAAATGAAAATAATAAGAGATTTTTTATAGAAGCAACCTTAGGACATCTCAGCTTTAGCCAAATGCTAAAGCTGAGTTACATACGGTTTGGCTGAATTATCCAGATTAGAGTGATGAACCAAAAAATAAAGCGAAAAGTTTTTGCAATATAGAAAAAAGTTTGTAGATTTGCATGCGTAAACAATTAATATCTTTTAGTTATGCAGACAGCAAATACATCTCAAGAGCAGGTGGTAAGTCCCATTGATGCGTTATGGTCGCTCTATCTGAGTCAGTCGGCGAAGGTGCGCAAGGAGTTGGCACGCCGTATTAAGGCAATGGATGATGGCGTACACACACCACAGGAACGCAAGACTCTTAAGGCTATTGACGATGCACGTAAGGGAATTGGCGTCACTCGATGTGATACTTTCGAGGACTATCTGAAGGCTGTGCAATGAGAAAGATTGACATTACGGGCCAATACAAAAAGGACCTGAAGTTAGCGAGAAAAAGAAATCTGCCTGAGGAGGAACTTAATCAGGTTATCTTTAAGTTGGCGAATGACGAAACACTGCCTGAAGCGAATAAGGATCATCAACTGTATGCTGAATTTGCCGGAACGCGTGAGTGCCATATTCAGCCAGACTGGTTGCTTATCTATAGCAAGGAGGACAGCGAGTCCATTAAGATTATAACGCTTATCAGAACAGGCTCACACTCTGACTTGTTTGGAAAGAAGAGGAATAAATAACTGCGCTTTGCTGAATACAACGGTGAATGCTAAAGCAAGGTGTGCACGATATTTTTGATGCATTGCCAAACAATGCCCTGCATGGCTATGATGGTAATCTATACTTCATTAACACAATAACTCGACTTTCGCATTTGCTCAAGTCGATAAGGTTTAAGGTTTTAAGGTAATAAGTTAGTAAGGTTAAGTTAGCTTTTTTAGTCTTTTTCTTCCGAAAATTAGCATATTTTAGATAAAACCGTGAATTATTCCACTTTTTTCTTGGTTAATTAGTTTAAAATCATTAACTTTGCCCGCAAAATCAGACAATAAAATAAATAGCGAGTGCATGTTAACGTGCACACTACTAATAGTGGGAATAAAAAAATTTTTTAGGGAATAAACAATCATTAATAATTAATAATAACTAAACTTTAAATTTATGAGGAAATTTTTTATCTCTCTTCTTTCTATGCTCTCTTTGGGCATAAGTGGAGTTTGGGCAGAAAACGCTACAACACTTTATGAGCGTACTTTGTCTGGCGATAATGCATGGGCAGAAACAGATGCAAGTGCATGGGGATCTACATTTACTGTAACCGAAGGGACAGGTCTTACTTATACAGGATCAAATACAAGTTTTGATGGTACAATGTCATTGTCACCTGCATCTACAACTTCAAAAATAACCTTATCAGCAACTTTGCATAATGGAGCTGCCCCTGGTCGTTCTGGTTCATATGACTATATTACCATTGGTGGCGTATCTCTCCAATTGAATAGTCAAGACAAGGTGGCAAGTCTTGTTGTAGATGGAACTTCTACTACATTGACCGGATATACACGAGATGCAGATTACAAGGTAACATTTATTATCGATTGCGCTAAGGGAGATGTATCATATAATATTACATGAGGTATTACTGCCAGTGGAACTTCAAAGACTACTACTGCTATATCTTCAGTCTCTGTAGGTCATTATAAAGCAGGTAGAGAGGGTTATAGCGTTACTGTAACTTTGAAAGATATATCAGTTACTGAAGAGAAACAGACTGTATCCATTGCAGATTATACTATAAACTACAACTATAAAGAAAATGGAACTACTTCTACATTGAAGACAGAAACTTCAAGTATAGCCGTAGGTGCAACAGTAAGTGCAACTTCTCCAATAATCATCGATGGTCAGAGATATTATATTAAGGATGGTGAGACATCTTCAATGACTATTGGTTCAAGTAACAATACTCTTAATGTAGAACTTCGCAAGGCTAATGTCTATAATTATACTGTAAAGACAAGCACTAAACTTGATCTTGCCTCTGGCTCTTATACCGAAGGTGATGATGCTGTTTCTGTAGCATATCCACGCTATATCAACGTAGATGGAACGCTATATTCTAAGGATGCTGATAATAAGGAGTATAATTATTACTTTACTCCTAATGCAGATAATCAATCAGATACCTTAAAATATGCAGCAACAGAAATCACTGACGTTGTGTACTTCAAGGAGGCAGAAGATATTGAAGGTCTTACAATTGCAACTGGAAGCCCATTAAATATTCGCTGCTCATACAGCAAGGGTGGATACCCTGCAGAGGCTACTACCGTAACTTCACTTGCTGCTGGTAAGTATAAGCTCGTGTCTGCTGCTGCAGGTAATAGCGGCGCTACTTTCACATTCAAGGCTGGTGAAAGCACAATTGCAGAGATTTCTACAACTGGTTCTTGGCTTGACAACACTTCTGATGAATTTGAGCTCAGTGCAGCAACAGATATTACTGTAGAGCAGACAGGCGCTTCTTCAACAAAGGCACTTGACTATATCTACATCATCAAGACAGGCGACGTAGAAGTAACTCCTGAGCCAACACCTGTAACAGAGACAATCACTTATGCTAATGCCGGTACTCTCTGCTACGACTATGACGCAGAAGTAGAGAGCGGTGAGGTATATGAGTTCACTGGCGTTTACAACGGCTATATCTACGGCGAGAAGACAAACGAGGTGAAGGCAGGTAAGCCTTACATCGTTCTTGGCAACGTTGCTCTCACACACAGCAGCGATGCAGTCGCTGCAACAGCAGGTACAAACTACAATGGCTTCTATGGCATTGCAGGTGGCGACGAGGCATTCACTTGCACAGACAATAGCTACATGGTATTCTATCAGGGTAGTCTCTGGTATGCTGACAACAGCACTTGCTCTAAGGGTCACGGCTACTTCGTAGCATCTGAGATTCCTACTGGTGAGCCTGCAAGCAGCGCTAAGCGCCTCTTCGGTCTCAACAGCACTACTGGCATCAACGCTATCAGCGCTGCACAGAACGCTGACGCTCCTGTTTACAACATCGCAGGCCAGCGCGTAAGCAAGGCACAGAAGGGTATCTTCATCGCTAACGGCAAGAAGGTCGTTGTGAAGTAAGAATACCAACACAGAAAAAGCTGCAACTTTTTTTTCAATCTATAATATTAATATTAAACAATGAAAAAGAATTATTCAATGCCTCAGATTGAGGTCTCAGAGATGAAGGCTAACGCCATCCTCGCTGCTTCTGATTTCTCAGGTGGTAACAGCGGCCAGGCTGTTACTGGTGGTAACACTGGTATCGGTGGCGTAGGCGGCGGCACAGTGCCTTCAGGTACTGCAGCAGGTGCTAAGCACACTGGCGCAAGCTTCGAGTTCTAATATCCGATAGGATAACAGAACGTCATCTCTTCAAGTTTTGCGGGTCAGCAAGAGGCAACTCTTACTGACCCGCTTCTTTTGCTCTTAAGAGAGAGACTACGATTCCTGATAATCAAGAAAATGATTTAAATGAAAAGTGAAAAGTGAAAAATGATTTAAATGAAAAGTGAAAAATGAAAAGTGAAAAATACAGGTTAGTTTTTATGGCGATGGACCTTCAACGAAAAGACTATATGTATTTTTCACTTTTCACTTTTCATTTTTCACTTTTCACTAAGGCATTTACAGAAACATCAAAAAAGCGTCATACCCACGAAGGATATGACGCTTTATATAATTAATTTAAGTTTCGTAAGTATTCAACTTCTTAGGAGTTAAGAAGTTAAAGGGAGTTAAGGAGTTAAGACAAATGCCTTTTCCATTAAAGTTCCATTTGAGAAGACAGGAGTATCGTCTTAACTCCTTAACTCCCTTTAACTCCTTAACTCCTTGAAACTGTAGCAAGTGCGAACTTGCGAAAGTTGAGTAATTAATAATGAACGTACCTTATATTATAAAGGCACTCATATAACAACTTACAGAGTCTGCTGTACCTCGATCTCGGTGAAGGTCTCAAGGATATCGCCCTGCTGGATGTCGTTGAAGTTGACGAGAGAGATACCACACTCGAAGTTGGTTGCAACCTCCTTAACATCGTCTTTATAGCGCTTCAGAGCGTTGATCTCTGCCGTGTGGACAACAATACCGTCGCGGATGACGCGAGCCTTGTCAGTGCGGTGTACCTTGCCTTCAACGACCATAGCACCAGCGACAGTGCCGACCTTGGAGATCTTGTAGACCTCACGGACCTCAACCTGACCGGTGATGACCTCCTTCTTGACCTTATCAAGCATACCCTCCATAACGCTCGTCAGATCGTCGATAGCATCATAGATGACAGAATATGTGTTGATCTCCACTCCGTGCTGCTCAGCAAGCTTCTTTGCAGCGGAAGAAGGACGTACGTTGAAGCCGATGATGAGAGAGTTCTCTGCTGCGCTGGCAAGCATCACGTCGTTCTCCGATATCTGACCTACAGCGCCCTGAATGACGTTGACCTGTATCTTCTCCGTTGACAACTTGATGAAAGAGTCGGAGAGAGCCTCGACAGAACCCTGAGTATCCGCCTTGACGATAAGGTTGAGAACGTGGAACTCGCCGAGAGCGATACGGTGCGCAATCTCCTCGAGTCCGACAACCTTGGTGGTACGGAGGCTCTGCTCGCGCTGGAGCTGCAGACGCTTGTTGGCAATCTCCTTAGCCTCCTGCTCCGTCTCCATGATATGGAACGAGTCGCCGGCGCTTGGTGCACCGTTGAGACCGAGGATGATAGCTGGCTCTGCAGGCTTCACATTGTCGATGCGCTGGTTACGCTCATTGAAGATAGCCTTCACACGACCATAGTAAGTACCTGCGATGACGATGTCACCCATCTTAAGTGTACCGTTGCTTACGAGCATCGTTGCTACGTATCCGCGTCCCTTATCGAGTGATGCCTCGATGACCGAACCGGTAGCCTTACGGTTAGGGTTAGCCTTCAGGTCGAGCATTTCAGCCTCGAGAAGCACCTTCTCAAGGAGTTCGTCGACGCCGGTACCCTTCTTCGCGCTTATCTCCTGGCACTGGTACTTACCGCCCCACTCCTCCACGAGGAGGTTCATGGCAGCGAGGTCCTGACGTATCTTGTCAGGGTTGGCACCCGGCTTATCAATCTTATTGATGGCGAAGACCATAGGAACGTTGGCAGCCTGAGCATGCGCGATAGCCTCCTTAGTAGTAGGCATGATAGAGTCATCGGCAGCGATGATGATGATAGCGATATCAGTAACCTGTGTACCACGGGCACGCATGGCAGTAAACGCCTCGTGACCTGGGGTATCAAGGAAGGTAATCTGGCGGCCATCCTCAAGCTTCACGTTATAAGCGCCGATGTGCTGTGTGATACCACCTGCCTCACCAGCGATGACGTTAGTCTGACGGATATAGTCAAGGAGGGATGTCTTACCGTGGTCTACGTGGCCCATGACAGTAACGATAGGGGCACGCGACATAAGATCGTTCTCATCGTCCTCTTCCTCCTGCACTGCCTCCTGCACCTCTGCAGACACATACTCCGTAGTAAAGCCGAACTCATCAGCAACAAGGTTGATGGTCTCGGCGTCAAGGCGCTGGTTGATACTTACCATGATACCTACAGACATGAGGGTACCGATAAGCTTTGTGACAGGAACGTCCATCATCGTAGCAAGTTCAGAGACGGTAACGAACTCGGTAAGCTTAAGAGTCTTTGACTCCATGCTCTGCTCGAGCATCTCCTCGTCGCGCTTCTCAGCAGCAGCATCACGCTTCTCCTTACGGTACTTGGCACCCTTCTTGTTCTGGTTGCCCTTGCTTGTAAGGCGTGCGAGAGTCTCCTTTACCTGACGTGCTACGTCCTCCTCGCTGACCTCCTGCGACTTATTGTTGCCACGGTTACGGTTCTTGTTCTTCTTCCCGTTGCCGTTGCCATTACCATTGTTGTTACCGTTGTTGTTACCATTGCCACCCTTCTTCTTAGGCTGGTTGGCAGCGTCATTGATATCTACGCGCTCCTTATTGATGCGGTTACGCTTCTTCTTCTCCCCGTTAGCCTGACCATTCTGTCCGCCACGGTTCTGCTGAGCCTTCTCCTCACGCTCCTTACGGCGCTCCTCCTTCGACTTCTTCTTAGGACGGGTGCTCTGGTTGAGAGCATCAAGGTCAATCTTGCCCACAACGTTCATACGCTGCGCACCGATTTTCTTCTCACTGCTGAGGGTGAAGACCTCTGTCTTGCTGTCAGTCGCAGTCTGCTGCTTTGGTTCTTCTACCTTTTCTGGCTCTTCTGCCTTAGGAGCATCCACCTTTGGTTCTTCCTCCTCAGGAGCCTTTGCCTTTACCTCAGGCTGCTCTGTCTGTTCAGGTGCAGGCGTTGGTTTATCCTCCTTTACCTGACGTGCTACGTCCTCCTCGCTGACCTCCTGCGACTTATTGTTG
>R06__coassemble_426_pt1 | contig 15611 bp, 18 predicted proteins | sample R06__metabat2_high_PE_030 | metagenome-assembled genome bin R06 | reverse complement strand
TGAGTGCCGTCCCTTCGGGTGAGCAGTCGTCGCTGACGATGACCTTGAAGTCACGGTATGTCTGATTCTTGATGCTCTCCAGGGCTTCGCGGAAGTACGTGGCCTTGAAGGCGGGAAGTAGGAAGGTGTAGGTCATTTCAACTCTAACTTTAACGTTAACTTTAACTGTTTTTACCTTAACTGTTTTTACTCTAACCTTGCTGACGCAAGAGGCGAATAAAGCCATTTAGTTGCTTTTCTATCTCGTTTACATCTCTCAAGAGACTATCGTACAATTCTGTATCGATATATCCTATATTATTTGAGATAAGCAATTGAGTCTCCACCTCGAATGACGATCCCAATGCCATGTCAAGAAAATGTGCGAATTCCATATTTGAAGGCTTTGCAGAACCTTCCGCTATATTTGAACTGATTGAGACGGCCGCACGCTGCAACTGGTCACAAAGTCCTTTCTTTTCAAACCAAGGCATCTCATTTGTCACTTTATACACGCGTGTAGCAAAAGCAACAGCATCCTGCCACACCTTATATTCTCTAAAGTTTCTTGCTTTTCCTTGTATCTTATCCATAGTTAGAGTTAAAGTTAAAGTTAGAGTTAAAGTTAAAGTTAAAGTTGACTCAATCTTTGTCCAATAATGCGGCCATCTGCTGAAGATCTGGGAAGTTGTCGCGTATCTCCTTAGGTGCGTCGGCTAATGTTCGGTATGTCGCGACCCCCATCGGGTTCTTGTAGTCACGTATAGCAATCTCCACAAAGCCTTTATTCATTTCACGACAGAGCACAATGCCTATAGACGGATTCTCGTGTGGCATTCTACGTGTCTCATCTAAAATGGTAAGGTACGTGTTGAGTTGTCCAAGATACGCAGGGCGGAATTTGTCATCCTTTAGTTCTACTGCCACCAATGCATTAAGTTTGCGATTGAAGAACAGCAAATCGATAAATTCCTCCTCGCCAGCAATCTGCAATCGTTGTTGATGTCCGATGAAATAGAACTCTTGTCCGAATCGCAGAATGAATTCTTTGATATTCTCTACAATCTCATTTTCTATCACCCTCTCGTCTCTATCCTTTGCACGTTGATTTAGTTTCTCTACGTTGATAAAGTCAAGCAAATAATTATCCTTGAACATCATTGTAGCCTGTGTGGCCCTTTCAGCATCAGGGATGGCCATAGAGAAATTGTTAGGCATCAGCGCTCTGTTTGCGAAGAGGCCTGCATTAAGATACTCTGTGAGGGTGTATTTGTTCCACGCATTAACACGGCACTCATGAATATAGAACAACCGTTCCTCCAGCGTTTTAACCTTAGCAAGAATAAGCATGTGGTGCGTAAAAGGAACAGCAACGAAGTCTTCCCAATCTAATTCGCCAACCGCCGGTTGGCGAATTTCCATCAGGAGCAGTTTCTCATCAACCGGCAAAGCGCCAACCACCGGCTGGCGATTTACGTAATCTGCCCATTCCTCATAGAACTGGCGCATATTCTTGATGCTGGACTCCGAGAAACCGCGAAGCCCAGGGAGTTCTTGCTGCAGACGTTCGGAAATTGTTGCGATAGCACCCTTTCCCCAAAATCCCTTACGAGAATTCTCTGACACATAGCGTCCTATGCCATAATAAAGAGACAGCAGTTCCCTGTTAACGGCTTTAACCGCCCGATGTTGACTGCGGCAGATAGCATCTCGTATGACAGTAACGGCTTGTTCTATGTCCTTTTTTATTATCTGTTCCATATTGAAATCTTAGTTGCTTAAGTTTCTTAAGGTGGGCTCATAGTCATCGCTGACAATGACCTTAAAGTCACGGTATGTCTGGTTCTTGATGCTCTCCAGGGCTTCGCGGAAGTACGTGGCCTTGAAGGCGGGAAGTAGGAAGGTGTATTTCATTTTAACGTTAACGTAGTCTTGTTATCAGTTCGTCGGCGGTGTATTCTGTACATACATCGATAGCGAACCATCGTCTGCCGAGGTCTTTTATTGACGCACCGAAATGATACACGATATCGTCTATGATGAGCCAACGGTCGTGTGACTGCTCAAAACTGTGCAGTTCACAATGATGTGCTGGATACTGCGAGCGAAAGGCGTCAAAGGCCTGTTGCATAGCTGCTGTCTGATGAACACGCTTAACATAGCAGTCGATGCTGACGAACGGAGCGTACGAATAGAAGCGCTGCAGAATGTCGGCATTGACATAGTCATCAATGAGGACGATGCGTCTGGTAGCCTTCTGCACTATCATCTCAACAAGAGCAAAAGCATCGAACATCTGCTGGTCAAAGAAAACGCCAAGTTTAGGTTTCACCAAGCCATCGTCAAGACGGGACAGGATTTCGTCAACTTTCTTGTCTGTCGCTATCTGCTTCAGTTCTACGCTCTCAAGACGTTGAAAGACAGCGGCATTAGCAACAATGAACCTACGCATAGCATGAAAGGCATCGTTGATACGAATACTCATTGCAATCGCAACATCACTTCTCAAAACTGCCGACAATTGAGTCACTCCCTGCTCTGTAAAGGCGTATGGCAAAGCCGTAGAGTGTTTTAGCGTATTGAACCGGTCACAATTTGTGACCAGTTGTTCCTTTTCCTGTTCGGTTAACTGAAACCTATAGCGTTCAGGGAAGCGTTCTACATTACGTTTTACCGCTTGGTTAAGTACCTTTGTCTTAACCTGATAAAACTCTGCCAAGTCAGCATCCATTAACACCTGCTGACCACGGATGGTCAGAATACGCGACTGTATGTTCTCTTGTGAATATGTTATGACCTCGCTCATCTTCTATTTATGATTGTCCTTGCAAAGGTAATATTGTTCAACTTTAACCATAACTTCGACCGATTTTCAACGAAAAATAATACCTTACTTAAAGTCAGCACAACCTGCGTGTGTGATATTTCTATTGGCATATTATTATAAATTTGGTCCTCCATGCTTACAGTATATATATATATTGCGTAATAACGCCATTAGTGGTACTGTTGTTGGCATCATCAACCGATTAGACAACCATTCAACCGTTACCTTCTTTCGCTAACCGCAATTAGCGATTTATCTTTAAGCAACACGATGCTCAACGGCAGCATGACACCTGACAGGAAGTATAGCACCCACCATCCTTGGGTGGAATACTCACCGATAATCGGAAACTCTGCCAGTCGTGCTATAGGCAAACCGTATATTCCGATTATCACAAGCGAGACGAGTTTGAAAGACAGGAAATGCCATGTAAGTATCGTCAAGGTGTTGTTGCCGATGAAGGTCAATAATCGTAGCGAGCGGTCTTTAGCATATCTGTCGAAGAGAGAATATATAGACCACGACATGAGGACGGCGGTAAGCATATAAAATGGAAAGACTTTGTTGCTGTAGGTTACATCACCAAACTCCATATACCAATACTGAGTACCAATTGCCGTCACAATGGTTGATGATATCACAGTCCACAGGGGGAAGGGCCTTACCTTGTGTTGTGCAAAACAATGGCCTGCGATGATAAGCGTAGCAGAGGCAAAGGTCTGCGATGACAGGTCGAGCAGAGGAGTCACTAACACCACTTTATTACATAACATACTAGTTATCAGCGCGATACCCCCCCCTAATTCAAAACATCTAAACAGTTTCAAGAGCATCCAAGCTATAATGCTGCCTAAAAACAACTGCTTCAAGAACCAATATCCGCCAACTAATTGTTCCTGTTTATTCATGCAAGCGACGATATGCCAACCTCGTTCTGCAAACTCTCGCCATCCATACATATGAGATACACCTCCTGCAAATCCATACTCTCCATTATATATATTAAGGAGGAAACACACATTATGCAAGGCAAGAAACACCAATGACCACTTCACGAATGGCCAGTACAAACCCTTCACTCGCCGCAGCAAGAATTTCCCTGGCTCATCAAGATATGTCCGCTTGAAGCAATACCCTGAAGCAAAGAAGAACAGCGGCATGTGGAACATGTAGATAAATTTCTGCAGAAATTCCACCCCAAGTCCGCTATGTCCCAGCACCATCAGCATGATGCCAGTGGCCTTAAGGTAGGTTATGGAGTTGTTGTGGGGCATTACCATTTTCTGTCACCTTGACCAGTGAGTTTCCAGTGGATACCACAGAGGGCGATGTAATACTGGCGTATCTTCTTGATGTAGCGTTTATTCTTCCTGCCGAAGGTGAGGTCGAGGGCGACTTCGATGTTGGCTAGGTCAGCGGTACCTGACCCTGTGACTTTTTACAAGTTATAGCTGAGTCACATTAGAGGTATGACAAAAACTCATCTGTTGCATGTCCATATTAGTCTCTAGCTCCTATAATCAACAAGAGGAGATGTATTAATTTCGTACGCCATGAGGAGCCGTTGAGTTCTATGTCATAGACACGTTTTGACAATGGGCTATGCTCGTAGTCATAGACTTTTCGGCTGTTTTGCTCATATTTCTCCACATGTACTCGCGCCACGGCTGGCATTTCGCTCCTTATCAGTTTAGTATCATTCTAATGCTGTAAGGAGTAATTCTCACTCAGTCCTGTTCCTGCCTCAAAGATGCATATTGTATATGGTACATACTGAAATGTGTCGCTTTCTAACGCCATATCCTGCCAGCGTTTCCAGTCGGCTACAACCTTAAAACGCTCGTCATAACCTTTCATCTTCAGTATCTCAGCCTTGATAAACATCGCCTGATGGCACACATTATAGAAATAAAGCATCATCGGCAGTCCCTTTTGTGGAGCCTCCATAAGTTTGTCATGGTCAGGGTACCTGCGTATCCAGTCACCATAGACAAGGTCACTTGTCAGTTTCTCTTCGAACACCCTCTCTAACGTACTACTCTCATAGAAGCAATCTCCCGAGTTCATGAAGTTGAGGTATTCGCCATTTGCCTTAGCTATGCCTTTGTTCATGGCGTTATACACCTCCTTGTCTGGTTCTGAGCACCAGTAGGTGATGTTAGCGTTAGGGTTCTTGCTTAGGCAAGCGTCCGTACCGGCCGAGCGAGAGTTAAGGTTGGATATGTACTCCTTGCTGCCATCGGTAGAACCACCATCGATGAGAATCCACTCAAAGTCACGCCACGTCTGTGCAAGGACCGACTCCGCCGTCTTCTTCAGGCCAGCGAGGTTGTTGTAGTTGATTGTTATTATTGAGAGTTGCATAAGTGTATGTGGGTTTGATAGGAAGAGTAGTTTCAGAATGGTGTCAATTCATCAACGAGATAACTATATACATACCCTGGACTCTGATAATAAAGTGCGGTACGAGGATTCTTCAACGCCTCATATACATGAGAGTTATATACCACAGAAAATGCTTGTTCAACAGAGAGGTTCTCACGTTCAACGAGCATTGAAATAAGGTCTGCAGTCATGCCTTCAAGCATATACTGAAATTCTATCTGCGAAACGTTCATAATACCTGCCCCTTAAAAGTGAGTAATTGTATGGCACGAAGTGTACAAAAGGCATACTGAAAAGTAATACCCTTCATATATTGTAAATTACGTAAAAAGGTAGCCTTGTCAATATCACCTTTTCGATATCTACGCACCTGCGCACCAACACGGTCATTTGCTATTGGTCCATATACATAGTCAAAGGAATGCTGATATGGAGGTACATAAGTCTCATCACGATTGACAAAAATGAAATCTGCCCATTCTTCTGAATACTCAGGTGCAAATATCTTAGCAGCTAAGGTTCCATCAGTCAAATAAGTTTCGTCAAACTCATAAGCAAGTATAATGGGGTTGCCGCCAAAGAAATCCACCCTGCTGGCAGCGACGACCTCTGCTTGCTCTATTTTATCAGACAAATAGAAAGCACGTCCAAAATCCTTATATGGTTTGCAGAAACTGAGATCTATCTTTTCAAAACAAGTATTAGTGCCGTGATAAAGTATCATAAAGTATCCTTTTACAATTTTCCGCCATTACGGCGACAATACGTCATTAGATCACTTACATTTGACGCAAACGGCTGAGTGTGTAAAAAGTCATAATGCTTTTCGCAAAGAGATATCGCGCCATAGTCAGCAAGGTACTTAACAGCTTGCGTGTCAGTGATATTGTTACGCAGGGCAAATTCATTTACAAGCGCAACAATGTATTCTATAATATCACTCTTCTTCATTTTTTATATATTGTTTATTCTTGTTTATCTAAAAGTTAAAACATGTTCTGAGGAGATAACGCAAGACATAGGCGTAGCTTTTGAAAGTTATTATTGAGAGTTGCATCTAAACACTTACTTTGACATCTAAGATGTCTAACGTAAGAACTGTAATATAGGCATCAATGATGATGACACGCTTCGTCGCAGTACGCACAATGGCCTCAAGTGCTACACGAGCAGTATAGAAATCCCCTTCGAAGAAGACCTGCTCGGCTGGTGGCGTAGAAGTCTTGATGAAGAAGTCCAGTTGCTTCTGCTGTCGTTCCTGAGTCTGTTGCAACATTTTAATCTCATCATGTTGAGAAATAAGTTTCTGATCTATGCGTTCCTCCATTCTAACAAGTTGCTGATGAATGGCATACCCACGAAGTATGTATTCTTTGAGTACATTATTCGCCCATTGGCGGAAACGGATGCCCTGCCGGCTATTGACACGAAAGCCCACAGATATAATCATATCGAGATTGTAGTAGTCAAGTTCTCGGACAACGGTACGATTACCCTCCTTTCGAACTGTTCGGAATTTCCGAATGGTTGCCTCTTGTATCAATTCGCCCTGCTGGTATATATTTGATATATGCTCACTTATGTTTGCCTTACTTGAATTGAACAGTTGAACCATTTGCGCCTGCGTCAGCCAAACAGTTTCTTGTTCCAGTTTAACCTCAAGTTTAATACTGTCATCCGGCTGATACAGGACAATTTCACCATTAGAAGCATTCTTTATTTCGTTTTGCATGTTATCGTATTCCATTTTATCAAAACGTTATGCTGATTTTCGGCTGGCTATGTCCCAGCACCATTAGCATGATGCCAGTGGCCTTAAGGTATGTAATTGCGTTGTTATGAGGCATTACCATTTTCTGTCACCTTGACCAGTGAGTTTCCAGTAGATACCACGGAGAGCGATGTAGTACTGGCGTATCTTCTTGATGTAGCGTTTTTTCTTTCTGCCGAAGGTGAGGTCGAGGGCGACTTCGATGTTCGTCGTTGACTCAGGACCTTGTATGTAACGCTTTATCTCATTGCGCGTCAGTTTGCGCATAGTGAACTCGTTTGTGTTCACGCAATGTTCAGCAAAGAAAGAATAATCTATGTCAGCATCCTTCTGCGACAAGTAAGCAAAACTATTCACTGCCCACGCATAGAGAGCCTCATCAGAGAAATCAAACTGTGCCACAAGGTCTGTTACATATCTCACTATTGGCAGATTGACATCTTCTATTGGATTCTTTTTCTCCTTTATGTCATCTTTAAACAACGGAACAACCTTATCACCTTGCCTCTCGTACCCTACAGTCGTAGAGTAATGACATGCCGACAGATAATCTTCCACCACAAAGCAAGCCCAACCACTCTGTTTCACGCCCTTGATGTACGAATCAAAAGCACCATACTTAGTCGGATAGACAATATTCTCCACCCCAAAGTAATAGGTAAACAACTGTCCTCTTCCATTTCGCTCACGAAGAGAGTTTATCATCAATCGGGTGCTGCCCAACCAACCCACATCAACGAGAGCCACATCATCATCAAAGACACCTTCCTGCCTCAAATAATCCACACAAGGCTGATATGTTTTCTCCGCCTTCGCCTGCCACTTACGGTATATTGCATCAGAGAATAAAACATCCATAGCAGTCTGTCGTTCTTCATCGTTATTGACGAACTCAAACGGCAGATTCTGTTCCTCTGAATCTATCTCCACCTTATCACACAAATTCGATATTTTTTCCCACTTCAGTGTGCGGCTTCGCTGAATTTCAAGAAACACATCCCTGTCTGCCTTATATAAATATGGTAATGTCAAAGACTTGCGAGAAACGAACAGGTATCTCAGTTCTAACCCATCATGTGGCAATCGCTTTGCTATCTCCAACAAAATATAACTGTCACGCGACAGGAAATACAACGTCTTTATGCCACGCCTCTTGGCATCCTTCAGCACATGAATGACATACGCCACATAACAAGGAGAAACGAAATCTGCAGGAAAAGTCGCTTTTACGTCATTACCAAACCTAATACGAGCATGGCGAGATATACCAGCCAGCGTCCGCAATTCCTGATAGTTGCTGACACACACCTCGTTCTTTGACTGCAGTTCAATAGGCGTATAGGGAATATCCACCACATGCGTCTCGATGCCCTTCTTCTTTGCCATCTCGATGTCGCTCTGCATGTTGTCACCATAGTGATGCCATTCAGATGGTTGCAACTCATTTCGCACAAGATCGTATAGAGCACCATCGTCCTTGCGAGCCTTCTGCTCACAACTGACATACAACCTGTCGCCATCCTTAAATGCCCCCTCACGAACTAGAACGTCCTTCAGCAACGCAGAAGGCAGATACATGTCGCTTATGAAAGCAATCTGATTACCCTCATTATGAAGAGCGTTTATCTTATCTACAATCTCAGGGTTTGCCGTCAGCATCTCGCTTTCAAGTAGCATCTCTGCCTCCATCAGCAGCTGAGGAGAATATTCCGAGAAGTACTCCACCCCATCCGTATTGTAAATATCTTTGATTGTATCAAAGTCATTGCCCCATCCATCATGCCTTGCAGCCTTCCTACGCCACACGAAGAAAGCATATTGCCTCTCTGCATCACCAGGAAACAGCCGCAACGCCAACAGCCAGAACACATTCTCAGCCTTACCGCATTTACGGTAAAGCGTAGTATCAAATATGTCGAAAGAATGAAGAGTCATCGATCTAATTTTATAGAAAGTCTGCGAAGCAAGCCAAGTGCCTTTCGTAATAAGAAATGCTTCTTTATACGTGCATACTCCATTGAATCTTTTATTAGTATGATATCATTCTCCACATTTGTTGGAAACATTTCCTTTCTTAAACGGGCACACTCTATTAGTCCAGTATTAAGATCGGATATACCGCCACATTCGTATATAGATAATTTCTCTGGAATAAACTCACAGGATGTGTCATTATACACCATTGCCTTTATGAAGAACTTCCAATCAGCCAATGCTTTATATGATTCATCATAATACCCTAACTTCTCAAAAAGCCTTTTACGTATAAACGATGATTGATGAGGGAAAGTATCACTATAAAAGTCATACCAGTACACCTTTGGCTTCATCATTGACGCATTATTAGGGATTCCGTCAATCGTCTTGCGCATCATATAGCCATAAAGTATGTCTGCTGTATGTGTGCCATCAAAAACTTTCTCGAGGACATCGGAAGAAGCAAAGCAATCTCCCGAGTTCATGAAGTTGAGGTATTCGCCATTTGCCTTGGCTATGCCTTTATTCATGGCGTTATACACCCCCTTGTCTGGTTCTGAGCACCAGTAGGTGATGTTAGCGTTAGGGTTCTTGCTTAGGCAAGCGTCCGTACCGGCCGAGCGAGAGTTAAGGTTGGATATGTACTCCTTGCTGCCATCGGTAGAACCACCATCGATGAGAATCCACTCAAAGTCTCGCCACGTCTGTGCAAGGACCGACTCCGCCGTCTTCTTCAGCCCCGCGAGGTTGTTGTAGTTGATTGTTATTATTGAGAGTTGCATAAGTAATGTTATCGTTGCTGCTATATCTCGACTTTTTCCTAGTACATATAAAGTGAGAGTTAGTCGTGCTAAGGTTTATAATAATGAAGATTTAAATGTTAAAAATGTATTTTTTTTGGCAGTATAAAAAAAATGTTGTAACTTTGCAAGCAGAAAAATATCCTTTGAAACTGAAAGACTACGTTTGACCGTAGTTCACTTGTGTAGGTTTCACGGGATATTTTTTTGTTTTTTTGTCAACGAGGGATCTCTTTCGCTATTCCTCGGAATAAAACTCCAATGCCGATACGGATGCTTCCAACGATCTTCTGGATTCACTATTGGTGTACTGATGCCAACGTTGAAACCAGGGTATAACGTGCGTATATGTCGATTGATATACTTGTACATCTTCTCCTTACATATCGTACGTTTACCACGCTTACCCGTTACAGGATCCTTCTCTTTATATTTTTCATTCAGCCAAAAACTCACTGCGCCCAGAACCAAGTCCATGAACTGCAGAGGCAGATGTTTCTTTGAGTTTACCTCCGCAATATCCCCTTCGGCAATTCGGATTTTTGCCTTTTTGAATTCCGTATCGTTATTTAGTTGATACAGACACATCAAGAACTCCTTTCGGTCATCACCCTTGAGAGGCATTTCGTCCAGCAACAAGCGGATGCGCACCTCCTTATCCGTATCATTAGCATACTGAAGTCCGAAACCGTATTTAACAAACTGATAGTAAAGCATTGAATACTCCTTACGCTTCTTCTCTGGAGTCAATCCGACAGGAACAAACTGACGATGATGAAAGAAAATACGCATCTTCACCTTTCCCTGCGCCATCAGTTGAAACAAAAGATCTACCAACACCTTATAGCGTTCCAGAGTATACACGTTGACCTTTTGCCATTTTATCTCTTCATTTTGAAGTCCCACACTATCTATAGCAGACTGCATCTCCTTGACGACATTCTCCAGATGCTTAGATTCTATCAATATGCCGCCATAGAAGTTAGAGTAAAACGTTCCCTCCTTATCGCTTTCATCAAGCCAAATATAGTACATATTAATCTTATATAGAATTATTTTCAATCACTCAAAGTCACGCCACGTCTGTGCAAGGACAGACTCCGCCGTCTTCTTCAGACCCGCGAGGTTGTTGTAGTTGATTGTTATTATTGAGAGTTGCATAAGATGCTTCTATATATATTTACCAATTGTTCTGCAGACTTCTGCCAAGAGTAGAGCTCAAGACGTTTACGTTGCTTTGCCAACAAGGTCTCGCGTTCCTCGGAGGTGTATGAGTAGAGCGTCTCAAACTGTTCTACGAAGTTTGTTTCATCTTCCTTCATCGTGAAGAATATTGCAGCATCTCCTGCTATCTCAGGGAAGCAACTTGCATTGTTCAGCATCACTGGACAGTCCGCCGTGTATGCTTCGAGTATCGGAATGCCGAAACCTTCATATTCACTTGGGTATACGAAGCAAAAGGCATTATGATAAAGCCGATAAAATTCTGCATCATCCTTTACCCAATGCTGAACGAAACGCTCCTTGACGCCATATCTCGTCATAATGGATATTTCCTCTTTATTAAAAGGTTTGCCTGTACACTTCACAAGAAACTCAGGATGCCTTTTTAAAACAACGGCAACATCGCGAACGAAACACATGAAGTTCTTATATGCCGCTCTATCGCCAACATATAGTATGTATGGAGCACTCTCCACTGCATCTGCACCATCAGCGACCTTTACAAACGAACATCCATGATACACCACGTGCACCTTTTCTTCGGGCAAACCCAATATACGTATTGCATCCTCCTTCGTCTTCTCGCTCACAGCAATGATGGCTGCCGCCTTAGGTCCAAGAATGCGTTTGCTAAGTACCTGCATATCTTTCTCTTGGTCGAAATACTGCGGATACAACTCAGGCATCATATCATGAATCGTCAATACAAAAGGCTTGCCTTTAAGATAAGGTAGAAAATAGTCGTCAAAGAACGTTGGATGAAAAATATCAAAGTTTCCTTTCTTCAGCCGACATATTGACTCGTACATATTATACCTATTCTTATAATCAAAATACAGTCTGTTCGTTTTGTCGTAAGGCACACCATGAAACAATCTGTTACGCAAGGCAAAGGCTCGTCCCTTCATCGGCCAATGCGCCTCTGTAGGGAAATGTGCATACTCCCACCCAAGAGGCTTTCCTACCCCGATATCACGCATATAGGCGTTCTCTGTCTCATTCAATGCTATCTCAACATCACAACCAAGGCTCTTGTCCGCATTGATCAGTGAATACAGTTCAGCGAAGCATCGCGATACGCCACCATGCCTCTGCATACTGAATGCCTGATTATCAAAAAGAATCTTCATACTTATACCTTCAGCGATTCGGACAAGAACATAACCGAATGATCTCTCAATTTATTTAATTTCTCATCCACTGCTGCCCAGTCTATTGGAGACTCTAAGACATCTTTTAGGTTATTATCACCACTATATATCTGATTCTCCAGTCCTAACTCCGACAACAACGAGGTGATTCTGTCGTTACCTGCAAACATGCTCTTTTTCCTCAAGCATATAGCAAAAGGCTTATGGAACAAGACACTAAAGACCATACCATGAAATGACGAAGTAACAACATATTTGGCCTCATCAATCAATCCTAACCATTCAGATATGGTAGGATATAGATATAATGCACCAGACAGGAATTCCATATCGTGATTCGGCACAGGATTGGCATAGGCTGCATGCAGTGCCAAGCCTTGCTGTTTATTATATTTCAGGACGTCATCCCAATATATTTCCTCGGGCGATGCAATATTGACATGATAAACGAAGGCATAATCCTCATGTGACTTTCTGCTTCGCTTAATCTTCCTATAAAAAGCACCATCAAACAGCATTGTCGGATCTAACACCTTAACGGCATCATAACCCACCTTTCTGCAGATATCACGTCCTGTATCTTCTCTTACGCTGATACTATCAAAACGAGATAATGCTTTTGCTAATTCATCATTAAGTTCTGGTGGATAAGAGTTAACTGCGAAACTCGGAGCATAAGCAATGCGCCTTATATTCTTACCACCGAAATCTAAGAAAAAAGACAAATTATCTTTATTGCTAACAAGTTGAGCCCACACCTGATCACTGCCCGTAATATAGGCATCAGCTTTAGGAGGCTGGTTGCGCAGTTCTGACACATCGTTATAGAATCTGCATGTCTGCTTTATATACATCTGTCTGAAAAGATCAAATCGTCGATTATCTTTTGAACGTTTAAGACAACATGCTTGTACCGATTCCTTCAAATCCCTGTATATGCGAAAAAGATGGAATTTAGCAAAAAGCATTTCTACTTTAGTCTGGGCATAGGATCTTTCATGGAAGCCATAGCGTATAAGATAAGGGCTATGACCTAAATCTTTCAGTTTTCTTTGCAATGAGAAACATTGTAATAATTGACCGTAATTATCTTGTGACTGCCAAAAAGTTATAACACCAATTCTCATACTTCTAATGAATCTTATTTATTACGATTCCCTTTAATTTCCGCAAAGCCTTCCTCCACTTTGGAGTTATAGCATATTCATATTGCCATTCCGGCAAACAAAAGAGTTCAAGATAAGGATAAATATACTTCTTATTCTTTATCTTCTTGAAAAAGAGTTTTCGTCTTGGATTAGAAGGGAGTACTTGACGTAATGGGTTGTTATATTTTGCGGCATCATGTATTCGAACCTCCCTAAACTTTATGTTCTTATAAATCTCCGATGACTTGTATTTGTCATTGTTAAAAATCACCAACGACATTCCCTTATCATCATCTATTTCTGGGATAACATCACCTATTCCCCAAAAATCTGCAATTGAGATATCCGACTTCCTATTATCTTCTCCCCTGAATTGACATGTATAACACGACGGCCTTAATATCAAATCTGACAAGAAGGCTTTCATGAATATATTATCATAAAAGCACTGATTTAGTTCATAAGAGGACAAAACGGAACTTTTCTTGCCTTCAGCTGGTGCTTCGGCAAGTTTGAGGACAAAACGGAACTTTTTCCATCCATCCGACTTATCTCTAAATTTTATGTCCTTTATGGAGGATATACATTTAGAGATATCAAAACGGTACTTTTTCCCCAAACCGCCTCTGGCGGTATATATTTTTTTTATTTCTTCTTTTAGATATCTTCGCCATATCATAGGACTCGGGACGCCATGACAAAGAATATCTATTGTCAGAAGATTCTCATATTCTTTGCCAAGAAACCTCTTTAATCCCGCTATCTGACATGGTGTGCCTGTATATAGTACCCTTCGCCCCTCCTTTAAAAACGCCTCACAATTCTTATAAGAGTCCCGAACATCTGCCTGAACATACTTACTTCCCCTAAAACTGCCCAATTCTTCTATCTTTTCGGTATAGGAGATTACGACATTCCAATCTTTATCAAACTTTGCGCCAAAAACTATGCCACCTGCTTTTAATGTCTCTTCTGCAAATAACGTAAAGACGCCACCCGAAGAACTCTCATATCGAATTTTCTCGTTAACATTAAAAGCGGCTAATACTTTTATTGGTTTCTGTCTATCACCAGCATTCAATATCGGGCAGACCTTTTCACACAATCCGCACTCAATACATTTGGAGACATCGACCTGGGGATATGAAAAACCTTCTTTATCCTCAGCCATTGTAATGCAGTGTTTAGGACATCTCTGAACACATGCATTACAACCACAACATTGACTCTTTTCTTTTAAGATAATCATTTTATCAGCCACGAATGATCACAGAGCAACACTTTTCCCTTCAGATGAGGGGCTATCGTTCTTCCTAACCCAAAGTAATCGTCATCTTCGACATTGAATCTGATAGTATTAAGTAAGAAGTCTGCAAATTCACCATCTATTCCTGCTGACAAGGAAATTCTGTAAACTCCTTCAGTAAAAGGTAATTTTGGAATGATCAAATCCAATTGATGCTTCCCTTCCGTCAATTCAACAGCACCATATGTCATATCTGTCGGAAAAGACATCATAGGAGTCCCGATAGAATCACGAACGCCCAAGCCTAACAAGCAACTCTTAACATGCTCTTTTACATCTACTGTCAAACGAATTTTTAAGTACTTGCCACAATGAGCAACTATTGGCTGATCATTCTCATTCAAATATTGGATGTCAGTAAACCGAATCTTACCATTACATCCTTTTTCTCTTGGCATTTCTGAAACTGCAAGATTCTCATTGAGAGTCATACTCGACTGTAGATAATGATCTACACACTCATCAGCGGTTCCGATAAAGTCCATCTGACCATTCTTCAGAACAATCCCATTATGGCAAAGAGAACGTACCGCCGCCATATTATGACTCACGAACAATACTGTTCTTCCCCCTTCTTTGGCTACAGAGTCCATCTTTCCGATGGCTTTTTTCTGAAACTCTGCATCACCGACGGTGAGGACCTCATCGACGACTAATATTTCCGGCTCGAGAAAGGCGGCGACGGCGAAGCCGAGGCGGACGGTCATACCAGAGGAGTAGCGCTTGACGGGGGTATCGAGGTAACGTTCCACGCCAGCGAAATCGACTATCTCGTCGAGTTTGCGGGAGATTTCGCTTCGTGTCATGCCCATGATAGAACCGTTCATGTAGATGTTCTCCCTGCCCGTCATCTCGGGGTGGAAGCCGGTGCCGACCTCGAGGAGGGAGGCAATGCGACCACGGTAGCGTATGTCGCCCATTGATGGGGCGGTGATATGCGAGAGAAGTTTCAGAAGCGTGCTCTTGCCTGCTCCGTTCTTGCCGATGATGCCTACGACGTCACCTTGCTCTACCTTGAAGGAGATGTCCTTCAGGGCCCACAC
>R06__coassemble_421_pt1 | contig 15630 bp, 12 predicted proteins | sample R06__metabat2_high_PE_030 | metagenome-assembled genome bin R06 | reverse complement strand
GTTATACATTGTCTGTAGTCCTCAAGACTGTCAGTCCGACTGTTTTTCAGAAGTCCTTTTGTTCTTGATTTCTGATGCAAAGATACTGCGGTTTTCTTGATTTACAAACGAATAATCCCTATTCGGTGAGGGAAATACCCTAACATCATGTAGGAAAATTCCACGACAGCAAAAACAATGGCATTTATATCCGGAATTGCACATTTTGACGTCATTTGTGTAATTTTTGGCTTATTTATGCCATTATTTCACAGAAAATTAATAACTTTGCAGCGTTTTTTATAATAGGTATTAACGAAAATAATAAAAATAACATATAAAGACAATGGCTTATACAACAATCACAGCAGCAGAAGCAGCGTCACTCATCAAGAATGGCGACTCAATCGGCTTGAGCGGTTTTACACCAGCAGGTGCTCCAAAGGCAACAACACGCGAGTTGGCTCTCATCGCAGAGGCAGAGCATGCAAAGGGTAACGAATTTCAGATTAACCTCTTCACTGGTGCATCAACAGGTCAGTCTACTGACGGTGTTCTTTCAGAGGCAAAGGCAATCAAGTTCCGTGCTCCTTACACTACGAATGCATCATTCCGTAAGTCAGTTAACGCCAACGAGATTTCATACAACGATCTCCACCTCTCACATATGGCACAGGACCTCCGCTATGGCTTCTATGGCAAGCTCCAGTGGGGTATCCTCGAGGTAAGTAAGATAGAGGAAGCAGGTGAAAGCTATCATGTATATCTCACCGCAGCTGGTGGTATCTCTCCTACTGTTGCCCGTCTTGCAGACAAGGTGATCCTTGAGCTCAACTCATTTCATAGTGACAAGACAGGTCTTATCCAGGATGTATACGAGCCTCTCGATGCTCCTTTCCGTCAGCCTATTCCTATCACAAAGCCTTCTGACCGTATCGGTAAGCCATACGTAGAACTGCCGAAGTCAAAGGTAGTAGGTGTGGTAGAGTGCAATCTTCCTGACGAGGCACGCGGTTTTAAGGGTTCTGACCCAGTAACAGACCAGATCGGTGCCAACGTAGCACAGTTCCTCCTAAACGACATGAAGCGTGGCATAATCCCTTCTTCATTCCTTCCACTTCAGAGTGGCGTAGGCACAACAGCTAATGCTATCCTCGGTGCTCTCTCCAAGGACAAGAATATTCCTGACTTCAATATCTATACAGAGGTTCTTCAGGACGCTATCGTAGACATGATGCTCACTGGTCGTGTAAAGGATGCTTCTACATGCTCCCTTACCGTATCAAATGACTGCCTCATGCAGATCTACGACAACATCGACATGCTTAAGGACCGCCTGACACTCCGTCAGTCAGAGATAAGCAACTCACCTGAAGTTATCCGCCGACTCGGTGTCATTGCTATCAACACTGCCATCGAAGTTGATATCTACGGCAATGCCAATTCTACACATATCTCAGGCACAAAGATGATGAATGGTATCGGTGGTTCGGGCGACTTCGAGCGCAATGCCTACATCTCTATCTTCACTTGTTCTTCAGTAGCTAAGGACGGTCTAATCTCTTCTATCGTACCATTCGTGAGCCATCAGGATCACTCAGAGCATGATGTCAATGTCATCGTGACAGAGCAGGGTGTAGCAGACCTTCGTGGAAAGAATCCTATCGAGCGTGCACAGCTCATCATTGAGAACTGCGCTCACCCAGACTACAAGCCACTTCTCCGTGAATATATGAAGATAGCTACAGGCGGTCACACACATCACTATCTGCCAGCAGCATTCGCAATGCACGACACACTCCGCCGCAAGGGTGACATGAGACTCACTGACTTCTCGGAGTATCTGAAGGACTAATGCTTAGTGCATAGTTCATAGTGCATAGTTCATAATTGATAATTTTTTCCTCCATTTATTTGGATAACCGGAAAAAAACAATTACCTTTGCAACCGAATTTCAAGTTTCGGCTTGATTTCGGTTGCAAATCTTTATGAGCCCCGATGGCGGAATTGGTAGACGCGTTGGTCTCAAACACCAATATCTCCGGATGTGCCGGTTCGATCCCGGCTCGGGGTACCATGGGAGATTCATGTCTCCTTTATTATTAATATAATGGATAAGGATTCCGACGCCATCCGTACGGTAGAAAGTAAGGTGGGCGTCGGGGTTCTGTTTTTTTCTCACTTACTGAATGCCCTGACGAATGTAGTATTGCGTTCGCTTTTATCTGCCTGAACAAGCAACAAGTTACCCACCATTCAAAACGAAAAGCAGTCAGTCTGTCATGAAAAACTGAAATCCGCAGTAAAAAGAAAAACAATAAAAAAAGAAGAAATAATATGGCATACATGTCAAAAGAAGGCTATGATGCGCTCGTAGCCGAACTCCACCGTCTGGAGGCAGTGGAGAGTCCTAAGGCTTCTGCTGCTATCGCAGAGGCACGTGATAAGGGTGATCTGTCAGAGAACGCCGAGTATGATGCAGCCAAGGAGGCTCAGGCAAAACTTATGGAGAAAATAGGTCAGCTCAAGGTAACTCTTGCTGATGCCAAGATAGTAGACAAGAGTCGCTTGTCTACCGATGCAGTACAGCTACTCTCGAAAGTTGAGATGACAAACCTTGCAACAAAGATGAAGATGACCTATACCATCGTCAGTGAGAATGAGGCAGATCTCGCTGCAGGTAAGATTTCTATCAAGACTCCTATCGCACAGGGACTTCTCAATCATAAGGTAGGAGACGAAGTTGAGGTAAAGATTCCACGCGGCAGCATTAAGCTTCGCATTGATAATATCACGATAGAGTAAAAAGCCACACCCTGCCATACCTAAGGGGAGGGTGAAAAGTTAGCAAGATAAACATAAAGGTTATGGATATATTCAGTAAGATAGCAGCTGGCGAGATACCAAGCTACAAGTGCGCAGAGAACGAAGAGTTCTATGCTTTCCTCGACATCAACCCATTGGTAAAAGGGCATACGCTGGTCATTCCGCGTCGTGAGGTAGACTATATCTACGATATGGAAGATGACGAGATTGCACGTTATCAGGTATTTGCGAAGAAGGTAGCCAAGGCAATCAAAGAGGCTTTCCCTTGCATAAAGGTAGCACAGGTCGTGCTCGGTCTTGAGGTTGCTCACGCTCACATCCACCTCATACCTATGCAGAGTGAGAAGGATGCCAACTTCACCAATCCGAAACTTGAACTCTCAGAGGATGAGTTCAAGGCTATAGCAGACAAGATATATTCTGCATTCTGCAAGCTATAATCACAGAATAAACTTGACAAGACAATATGAGAGAATCAGTTTGCCTCCGACATGCTTTATGCTATCTCAGGTACTGATTCTCTTTTTTTTACCAATAAATACTCATAGTTCTTAAACCAATCCACGGTATTTTCGTCCAAAAGAGGAATTAACGTAAACGAAAATACATATTTACAGTAATAGCGAGAAATGAAAAGATTGTATGCAATTATCTCTTTACTCTTTGTCTTTGCCACAACGATCATGGCACAGGGAACGGTAAAGGGAAAAGTTCTTGACAAGCAGAATGACGAAGCACTGGGTTTCGTCAACGTAGTAGTCACTCCACGTGGCGGTACAGAAATAAAGGGTTCGGCAGTCACCGACATGGATGGTAACTTCATCATCAATGATCTCAAGAACGGGCAGTATACCCTGAAGCTTACTTTCGTGGGATACAAAACGGTGACGAAGCAGTTTGACATTACTGCATCCAACCATTCACAGTCGTATGCAGCCATCTTCATGTCGGAAGATGCCACGATGCTCAATGAAGTGAAGGTTACCGGACAGCGTTCTGTCATGAAGCTTGAGGTCGACCGCAAGTCATTTGACGTGCAGAGCAACCTCAGCAATGCCGGAGAATCGGCTTCAGAAGTACTCGACAATATTCCAAGTGTGGAGGTCGACAATGACGGAAATGTATCGCTTCGCGGCAATACCTCTGTCGAGGTATGGATAAATGGTCGAAGCGCCGGTCTTACGTCCGACAATATGGGGCAGGTACTTCAGCAGATACCAGCAGAGAGCATAGAGCGCATAGAGGTCATCGACAACCCTTCGGCAAAGTTCTCTGCAGAAGGTAGTGCAGGCATCATCAATATAGTGCTCAAGAAGGACCGCAAGGCAGGCTACTATGGTTCGGTGCAGGCAGGCGTTGATACCAAAGCAGGTGCCAATGCTGGCTTCAACTTCAACTACAACTCCAAGATTGTAGACTTCTTTATCAACTTAGGCTACCGCCATCGTGAGAATGAGGGTAAGTCATCAAGTGATCAGACGAACCTTGACGCAGCAGGCAATCCTATAGGATACTCACGCTATAATACGAAGAATACACAGATGGGCAATAATCTTTTCTCACGTGCCGGACTCACTTTCCACGTTTCAAAGAAAGATGATATTGCCCTGACTGGCATGCTTATGCACGGTAAGCATAAATCATGGGCTAACACACCTTATTATTATGGCACCATCTCTGACAACGTAGAGACACCTACCAGCGTCATGATGCGTAATACTAAGAACAGCGGTCCGATGGATATGCTCAATGGTGAACTGAACTACAGACACAACTTCTCAGATACTCACTTCCTCGATTTCGTTGTTAGCGGCGACCGTTGGAACAGTGACATGCAGGACATCTATCGCGATTCTACCACTTATCTCACTAATGATGATCCTACTGAGTACGCTTATCAGTCACGTCCGATGAATATCCACAACCGCAGTTATGAGGTAAAGCTCGACTATGAGAATAAGTTGTCTGACGTCTTCAAACTTCAGACCGGATATAATGGCCGCTTCTCTAAGGAAAACACTCCTAACCAGTCTTTCGAGTCAGATACTTGGGACGGTGAGGATGCACAGCCAAACAAGGCTTACTACAACCGCTTTATCTACCAGAATGACGTGCATGCAGGATATGTGACTACCAACTTCACACTTGGCAAGTTTGGCATTATGGCAGGCCTTCGCGGGGAGTACTGGACTGTGAACACTGTAAGCCGCAACTGGGATCAGGAATACAATGGGCAGGCAGAGGATAAGTACAAGAAGTCTTTCTTCCAGCTTTTTCCCTCTCTATTCATGAGTTATCAGTTGCCTAAGGATCAGCAGTTGCAGTTGAACTACACCCGCCGCCTACGTCGTCCGTGGGGTGGTGAGCTCAACTCATTCCGCAATACGAGTGATGCTTCGATGATTTCCTTCGGTAACCCATTGCTCACTCCGGAGTACTCCAATTCTTTCTCACTCAATTACCTGAAGACATGGGCAGAGCACTCAATCCTTGTAAGTGCCTACTATCGTCCTACAAGCGATGTCATTCAGCGCATCAACTATAAGAGCGAGGCTAACGGCATGATGTACTCCACATCCATGAATGTTGCCAAGAGCGTATCTTCAGGTCTCGAAATCACCGCGAAAAACAAGCTTTTCCGTATTCTCGACCTTTCCACCAACGTGAATGCCTATTATTACAAGCTCGACGGCTTCAGCGATGTTATATCCATTGATGAGGACGGCAATCCAGTTACCAGCGGTGGTGTAAGTTCACAGACGGTCACAGGAGAGGCAAACGACAACTTCACATGGAATGCCCGCATTACAGCTTCGGTAAAGCTTCCTTACGACATATCCATACAGGCAGGTGGCCGATATAACTCCCGCCAGGTTATTACGCAGGGACATCGTCCTGCTTCCTATCAGATGGATTTAGGTATCAAGAAGAACTTCTTCAACCGTCTATTCACTCTCTCAATCAACTGTCGTGACGTCTTCGATTCACGCAAGCGTGAGAGCTACACATCCGGTGATGGATACACTCGCTACCAGATGAACAAGTGGGGCGGCAGAAAGGTGAAGTTCACCCTCACATGGAACTTCGGCAACAACAAGCCAAAGAAGGACAAACGTGATGGTCAGAACAATGAAGGCGATGATGACAGCATCAGTTCAGGCAGTGGATACGAGATGTAGGTATTGGTGACAACTTATATAAAAGAAAAGGATGAAACCCTAAAAACAGGGCTTCATCCTTTTCTTTTATATCTTCATGTGATAGGCAATGGCGAGATAGCATCCCACCATCACCTAAAACTCAACATCTATTCAGGGCGCATGACAACATTAAGTCGGTTATTACCCTTGAGGATTACATTCTTGAGATAGTTGCTTATCATCTCAGGAGTAACGCTCTCAACGATCTGTTTGTAGTCAGTGTGCTTATCAAGACCTTCAATAAGGTAACTCTCGATGATTCCCTGCCAATAGCCGTTTGTCTTGGCATTAACGTCAGCCTGCTTGAGAAGGTTTGCCTTTACCTTGGTTACCTTGTCAGGATCAGCGGAAACAGAGAGTTCCTTCACCTGCTGGTCGATGATGATGAGAGCAGAGTCAATCTTCTCCGGTGCAGAGATAGGAGCTATAATCTGAAGGAGTGCGTATGTCTTCTCCGGGGTAGAAGAAAGATTAGCACCGGAACCTACAGAATAAGCAGCACCCGCATCCTCGCGTACAGACTTAAGGAGCATCATTGTGAGTACTTCACCTGTCATATCGCAGAGCACATTGTTCTGAAGAGTATTGGTATCGTCAGCTTTATACATCTCAAAGATATAAGGCTTCGGTGTCTCCATCTTACGCTTGAACTGACAATCGTCATAGCCACTGAAGAATGTGCGAATGTCCTTTGCTTTCACTGCCTTACCCTTGCCAGGAAGAGAAGCTATATACTGACAGATAAGCTGACGTGTCTGCTGTTCGTCGAAGTTACCGATGATGGTAAATGTGAAGTTGTTAGCATTGGAGAAGTTCTCTTTCGCAATCTCTACGATACGGTCAGCGTTTACATTAGCAAGATCAGAAGCTACGACATTGGAGAAACGGGCATTGTGGTTATAGAGACGGGCCATGACACTGTCATTGAATTGTGTCTCAGGTCTCAGGTTACGGTTCTTCAGTACTGTCTCATACTGCTGCATGAGAGTATTGTATGCCTTTTCGTCCTTCTTTACTGCTGTGAAATTGAGATAAAGGAGTTGCATCATTGTCTCGAGGTCCTTAGGAGTAGAATGACCGGAGATTGTGGCATAACGCTTACCGAGGCTGATGTTTACGTCTGCCTGCTTTCCTGCAAGTGCTTTTTCGAGTTCATTGTTTGTGAAGTTGCCAAGACCGAAAGATGAAGCTACGTCACTGAACATCTTGAGATTGGTATAGTCAGCCTCAGCATACTGACTCTGTCCACCCTCTGCAAAACCAGAGAGAAGAACCTCGTTATCCTTATAGTCCGTTTTCTTCAGGATAACCTTTGCACCATTGGAAAGCTGAAGTTCAGTGTAGCCGAGTGCATCATTCTTTGTCTCCTTCTTTATCTTGCCCGCCTTTGGCATTGTAGAGATAAGAGGCTCATCTTTTGCATTGTCAACCCATGCTGTGATGTTTTCCGCACGAGTTTCTTCTACAGCCTTGCGCATGTCATCTGTAGTTGGATATGTTGCACCGTCTTTCTCCTGAGCGAACATTGAGCATACAAAGTTAGTATCATTGTCAATAGTGAGTGCCTCTTGCATAGTCTGATTGATAACCTCAAGAGGAATCTGCTTCGACAATCCCTGCCACAGCTGATATTCCATCTCTGGGTCTGGCATTGCTTCTCCCTTCAGATAGTTGGCTACGCATTGATCATATAACTCCACATTCTTACGCTTGTCGCGATTGGAATAAGCCTTCTCTGCTTGAGAGAGGAACTCTTCCTTCGCACGGTTGAATTCTGAACCTGTAAAGCCGAACTTCTTTACGCGGTTAACCTCACGCACAGCAGCCTTAAGACTCTCCATGTCCTTGCCTTCCTTTGAAATACATGATATGTCGAATGCCTCCACAGTGGAAGAAAGAGCATAGTTACCGTATGACATTGAGAGCTGGACAAATGGGCAATCCTCCTGCTGTGAGAGTTCTGACATGCGGGAATTGAACATCATGGTAGTAAGAGTAGCGACATAGTTCTGAAAATATTCTGCCATAGTACCCTTCATCTCACGTGGCATAGCCTCACTCTTCAAGTCAATACCGATATATGTGTACTGCATCTCATTGTCCTTGTCGAAGATATAGATGGCGGAGTTGTTGTCGGGCACAGCAACAGGCTCTACATGAGCTGCCTCAGCACTTGGCTTGATATCAGAGAAGTCCTGCTTGATGACCTGCTCCATGTGGTCAACGTCCACATCACCTATTACGATGATTGCCTGGTTCTCAGGATGGTACCACTTCTGATAATACTTGCGTAGAGCTTCTGGAGTGAAGTTGTCTACTACCTCCATTGTTCCGATAGGCATACGATATCCGTATTTGCAGTCTGGGTACATAAGAGGAAGGTTCTTTTCAAAGAGGCGCTGTATTGCACTGTTACGCATAGCCCATTCACCATGAACCACACCACGCTCTTTGTCAATCTCTTCAGGAAGAAGGAGAAGACCATTTGACCAGTCCTGCAGCACGAGCATACATGAGTCGAGTGCGCTCTGTCGTGCTGTAGGTACATTACATATTCTGTATACTGTCTCCTCTACGGAAGTGTATGCGTTGAGATCACCTCCGAATGAAACGCCAAGACTGCGTGTGAAGTCAATGATGCCGTTATCCTTGAAGTGGGTAGAACCATTGAATGCCATGTGCTCAAGGAAATGAGCGAGGCCACGCTGGTCATCGTTCTCCTGGATGGAGCCTACACGCTGGGCGATGTAGAAATTAGCTACATGCTCAGGGTACTCGTTGTGACGAATGTAATAAGTAAGTCCGTTGTCAAGTTTTCCGATGCGGTACGAAGGGTCCGCTGGAATAGGAGGCATCTGCTGTGCGCTTGCGAAAGTCGCGACAGAAACAAATGCGCCCACTAATAGTTTTCTAAGTTTCATTTTTACTTTTTAATTTGGGTTATTCAGTTAATGTTTCTTCAGTGCTTTAATACATTATATATAATAAAAGGCGGCATGCCAGTTTTGAGAGTATAAGGATTAATTGTATCTTGTACTATTATTCCAAACACATAAATGTCAACACTTGTCATCTCTTACATTTATATAACGCAAAGGTAGTACTTATAACTACAAAAACAATGGGTTTTTAACTTTTTTTTATCGAATTAATATGTTTATGGAAAAAAAATCTACTTTCATTGAAAAAAAAACGAGAAAAGTTTGACGTAAATCAATCTTTTTATTATCTTTGCATTGGTTTTCCGACATAACCCGATCTGGCTTAACCTCTATACTACAAGAAAACATAATAAAGAAATAAAAAAAGGAACACTCGCTATTACAACTACTATACTGTAAACAATCTCTGTCGGTAAAACTATAATTCACCCGCGAGGGTGCCAAAATAAAAGACGTCAACTTCCATACGGAAGGTGACGTCTTTTCTTTTTTGAACTATATGTATTAAAGTGTCAGTACTCTTACTTTCTTGACTTCTTTGTAGTTTTCTTTGTTGCTGTCTTTTCTGCAGCCTTGGCAGCATCTGCCTCTTCTGCCTTCTTTGCTTCCTCTGCAGCCTTGGCAAGCTGACCGTCTACATCAACGAGTTCTACCTTGAATATAAGTGTTGAGAATGGAGGAATCTTTCCTGCCTCACGATCACCGTAAGCAAGTTCCTGTGGGATGTAGAGTTCCCATACAGAACCCACTGGCATCATAGTAAGAGCCTCTGTCCAACCCTTGATAACCTGATTGGCACGGAACTTGGTGACAGGATCCTTACGCTTGTAGGAAGAGTCAAACTCTGTGCCGTCGATGAGCTTGCCCTCATACTTCACGCTTACTTCCTGAGTAGCGGTAGGTATTATGCCGGTACCCTTGGTGATGATCTTGTACTGAAGACCGGAAGGAGTAGTGATGACACCTTCCTTTGTCTTATTGTCAGCGAGGAAAGCCTCACCCTTCTTGCGGTTCTCGCCATAAAGGGCCTCTTTCTTTGCTTCTTGATCTGCTTTCATACGATTCTGAAAGAATTCTGAGGCACCATTCACATTGAATTTTGTGGTGTCGTTATGCAGTGCATCGAAGAAACCTGCAAAGAACATATCCTTGTTGAGTGAGTCAGGTGACTGTTTGAGTTCCTCTGCAAGTCCTGTCAGCATACGGTCATTAAGCTGTGAATAGATATTGTAGCCCATAGAACGTGCTGTGAAACTTGGGTCGGAAGACTTTGCCATTGCCTCCTGCATTCCTGCTATGAAGTCTGCCATGTAGGTTGTATCCATCTTCATCTGAAGAAGATATGGAATAAGTCCCTGGGTGTTGGCAAAACCTGCAGCATAACTGAGTGAGTCGCTGCCCGAAACAAGTGAAACTGCAGCAGCCTTAGTTGCCGTTGTCGTCTTCTTGTCCTTCTTTGCTGCACTTGACGAAAGGCATACTGCCATTGCCAATGCTAAGAAAAAGTATTTCTTCATTGTAGTTTGTTTATTAATAGATTTATGAATTGTCGCGTACTTTTACGAGAAATTGGCGTGCCTTATATATATTAAGGTGTATTCTTTATCTAAATATGAGGGTGTACCAAAGCAGATTGCTGCTGATACACCCCCTATAGTTTTTTTGCCGTTAATAAGGCAAATGCGCGAATTACTTCTTTATCTCCTTGAGCTCAATCTTGAAAATAAGAGCAGAGAAAGGCTTGATAGGTCCCTGAGCACGGTCTGCATAAGCAAGCTGCTGAGGAATGTAAACTTCCCATGTAGAACCTACAGGCATGTGGCAGAGAGCCTCAGTCCAGCCCTTGATAACCTGGTTGGCACGGAAAGTGATAGGCTCGCCGCGCTTGTAAGAAGAATCGAATACCTGACCGTCAAGAGTCTTGCCCTCGTAGTTAACTACAACCATTGATGTATCAGAAGGGATATCGCCTGTACCTTCAGTGAGAACCTTATACTGTACACCGCTTGGGAGAACCTTTACGCCTGGCTTCTTTGCGTTCTGAGCGAGGAACTTCTCACCTGCAGCCTTATTCTCACCGAACTGCTTAGCAGCATTCTTCTCCTTGATTGCCTGCATCTTCTGCTGAGCGAGCTGAGAAGCCTGGTCCATTGTCATGAGCTGCTTCTTGCCTGTTGTACCTGCGATGAAGCCAGCAAGGAAGTTCTTGAGTGAAATAGTCTGTGTAGAGTCCTCACCGAAGAGTTCATGGTTGATGCCCTTAACCATCTGCTGAGAGATCTGCTGACCTATCTGGATACCAGCATAGTAGGCAGCCTTCTTCTTGTCGTCGCCAGCATTAGCACCCTCATTGAGACCCTTGATGAACTCATCCATATAAGTGGTGTCTACACCCATGCGCTCCTGAAGATAGTCCTTCAGACCATTGGTCTGTGCCAGACCGATAGCATAACTGACAGTATCAACGTCTGTCTTGAGATTTGCGGAAGGAGTGTTGCCGCAAGATGTGAAAGATAATGCAGCTGTTGCAATAGCAGCAAGTACTGCAAGTGTTGATTTTTTCATTTTTTCTTGAATATTTTTATAGTTCTTATTTTACTGATATGAGCTCTACATCGAAGATCAGAGCAGAGTATGGAGGTATTGCACCTGCTGCACCTGCCTCACCGTAAGCAAGCTGGTAAGGGATGAAGAAGCGCGTCTTGCCGCCTTCCTTCATCAACTGCAGACCTTCTGTCCATCCCTTGATGACACCACCGAGAGGGAAAGTAGCAGGTTCACCGCGCTGGATGGAACTGTCGAATGTAGTACCATCGGTGAGAAAACCCTCATAATGGCATACGACGGAATCTGTTGCCTTAGGCGACTTACCGGTTCCTTCCTTGATCACCTTGTATTGAAGACCACTTGCAGTAGTGATGACACCTTCTTTCTTGGCATTCTCTGCAAGATACTTCTCACCAGCTTCACGTGCAACCTTTCCCTTTTCGGCTGCTGCAGCGCGCTGCTTTGCTTCCTGGTCCTGGAAGAACTGCTGAACTATCTTCTGTGCCTCTACCTGTGAAACCTTAAGTTCGCCACCAGCGATGACGTCCTTGATAGCCTGTGCAAAATCGTCAATGTTGAGAGATTCTGCGCCCATATCTTTCAACTGGGAACCAATGCCCAATCCGAGGGCGTAGCTAATCTTATCCATTTTTCTTTTTTATCTTTAATTTTTTAATAGAAATTCTTTGTCTGTCTACCTCTTTATAAGAGCACGTACATACACGCACGCGAAGCTGATTATTTCTTCCATGCATGGATGCGCCCGAATTTTTGGATGCAAAGTTAACATTTTTTCTTTGATTACTTAGGTCTAATTCCAAAAAAATCATTAATTTTGTGCATTGTTAATAATTTGACTGTATAAGTATGAAGAAAATAGTAGTATTGACAGGTGCAGGAATGTCTGTGGAAAGTGGACTGAGCACTTTCCGCGATGCAGGCGGATTATGGGACAACTATCCGGTGGAACGTGTCGCCACCCATACCGGATGGCTGCAGGATCCTAATTACGTCAACGACTTCTACAATATGCTGCGAATGAAATATCGTGATGTAAAACCTTGCGAGGGACATCTTCTGCTGAAGACACTTGAGGACGACTATGACGTCACCATCGTCACTCAGAATGTAGACAACCTGCATGAAGTGGCAGGAAGCAGCAAAGTCATCCATCTGCATGGCGAGATGATGAAGATGTGTTCGAGTCGTGATGTGGACAATCCGCGCTTCCATGTAAATCTCCCACACGAAGGTTTTGGCGAACTTGGACTTGAGGTCCCGCATGACACGAAAGCAGATGACGGCAGTCTGCTTCGTCCTTACATCGTATTCTTTGAAGAGAATGTCCCTAATATGTATGATGCGGCAGAAGTAACGCAGCAGGCCGACATTTTTGTTATTATTGGCACATCACTCAATGTGTACCCAGCTGCGGGACTGGTAGGCTACACCCGGCCTGGTACTCCGGTATATCTTATCGATCCTAAGCCTGTGGCAAGCCGTGCAAATATGACTCATATCCAGAAAGGCGCCAGCGAAGGAATGAAGGAACTTATAGAGATACTTAAGAATGAGAAGTAGAAAAGGTTTTGAGGTTGTATGAAAGGTTTTGAGGTTGTAAGGTTTTGAGGTTATAAGGTTAGTTTTTAACATGACCGTTTTCAGCATTCTTACCTTAACGCTCGAGCTTAGCTCGCTTTACATAGGTAAAGAACCTTACAGTCAAAGCAATCTTAGACCTCATCACTCGAGTTATGCTCGCTTTCACAGCTAAAGAACCTCTCAGCTTTGCCAAATGCTAAAGCTGTGTAATAATTATCGTATTCTGCCGCCAGCGGCAACATATTTTAAAAAAGAAAAAACTAAAAAGATGAAAATACAGATTATCAACGGACCTAACCTGAATCTCCTTGGAGTAAGAGAACCAGGAATATATGGCAACAACTCATTCGAGTCTTACCTTCCAAAGCTCAAGGAACGGTTTCCTGACATCGAACTTGACTACTATCAGAGCAATATTGAAGGGGAACTGATCAACAAGATGCAGGAAGTAGGATTCAATTACGACGGCATTGTTCTCAATGCTGGTGCCTACACCCATACATCAGTGGCACTCCACGACTGCATACGCTCGCTGAAGTGCCCGGTCATAGAAGTCCATATCAGTAATGTGCATACACGTGAGGAATTCCGTCATCATAGTTTCATCTCAGCTGCATGCAAGGGAGTAATCTGCGGTTTCGGTCTTGACTCTTATCGATTGGCTATCGAGGCTTTGAAAGAAGCATAACTCAAGTTGTTGGGTTATGAGGTTTTAAGGTTATGAGGTTATGATGAGGTTATAAGGTTTTAAGGTTATGAGGTTTTAAGGTTATGAGGTTTTAAGGTTAGGTTAGTTCTTAACAGGAAAAATTTTTCCATTTTAGCATTCTTACCTTAAACTTACAAGCAAAGAGACCTTAGACCTTAACGATTGTTTACACAGGTAAAGAACCTCTCAACTTTAGCATTTGACTAAAGCTGAGAAGTGTAATAACCCCAATGACTTCCCCACGGGGAAGTCATTTAATGAAAAGTCTTTTTTAATTTATGGCTAAATCAAAGACACAAGATCCGACACATACCACTCTTGACGGAGAGGCCGTTCTCGACAACTATGTCCGTGAGCACTCTGATCCAGAGCCTGATTACCTTTACCGTCTCTATCGGGACACCAACGTACGGCTGTTGCATGGACGTATGGCAAGTGGTCATCTGCAGGGACGATTGCTTAAGATGATAGTGGAGATGATAAAACCAGAGAACATCCTTGAGGTGGGGACATTCTCTGGTTACTCTGCCTTGTGCCTTGCCGAAGGACTCGGTGACAAGGGACATATCTATACTTTTGAGATAAACGATGAGCAGGAAGACTTCACACGCCCATGGCTGGAAAAATCTCCTTATGCCGACAAGATAACGTTTATAATAGGTAATGCTATTACCGAGGCTCCACGGATAGCAAAGGAGAAGAACATCTCTTACGACCTTGCATTCATTGATGGCGATAAGAGAACTTATATAGATACCTATGAGATGGCTATGAGCGTAATGCACTCCGGTGCTTTCATCCTTGCTGATAATACCCTGTGGGATGGTCATGTTACTGACCCGGAATATGATCATGACAAGCAGACCATAGGCATAAGGGAATTCAATGACCACATTGCGAATGATCCGCGTGTGGAGAAAGTACTTGTTCCTCTTCGTGATGGCCTGACGCTCATACGCGTGCTGTGACAGTCTGCAACTTCCTCTTCTCAACGGAGAGGGAAGCTTTATAGAAAAATGAAAAGTGAAAAATGAAAAATACAATATAGTCGTTTCATTGAAAGGCCATTGCCATAAGAGCTAACCTGTATTTTTCATTTTTCATTTTTCACTTAAAAGTCTTGCCATTACTTGCTCATCGCCAATCGAAGGCCGATGTTGGCATTGTTGTCTTTGCCGGTAAATCCAAGGCGTGAAGTATAGCGGCAATCACTCTGACCACTGTCCCATGCACCACCGCGGATGACGTAGGTCTGAGTAGAATCTGCCTGGCCACAAGGATCTGTCTGCTTCTTGTCAGTATACTGTACATGACCATCCTGACACCATTCCCATACATTGCCCGACATATCATGGAAACCAAGTTCGTTCTTGTCCAAAAGACCTGTAGGGTGCAGTTTGAAGTCACTTGTGCTCCTGTACCATGCCACACGCTCTATATAAATACTGCCGCTATACTGCAGATGGTTGCTCTTCGCGCCACCGCGTGCGGCATACTCCCACTCAGCCTCTGTAGGCAGACGGAAAGTCTTACCTGTCAGTTGGTTCAGCTTCTTGATAAACTTCTGACAGTCATTCCATGAAACGTTTACAACAGGGAGATTCTTCTGACCATCCTTTATCGAAGAAGGATTCTGACCATCCATGACAGCTTCCCACAATTCCTGAGTAACCTCCGTATTTCCAAGATAATAGTCCTTGGTAATAACGACATCATGCGAAGGAGACTCCTCAAAACCATTCACCTGCTGCATCTCTGTCGTTGCACCCATCTTGAACTCACCGGCAGGTACGAGAGTCATGCCATACTCCACTCCCTTGGAGT